>Ga0308157_10000346_pt1 | contig 164372 bp, 155 predicted proteins | sample PhyBR1_FD_201035 | JGI IMG/M metagenome (GOLD analysis project Ga0308157, IMG submission 201035) | Phyllosphere microbial communities from UC Gill Tract Community Farm, Albany, California, United States - DLSLB.R1 | ecosystem: Host-associated > Plants > Phyllosphere > Unclassified | place... | reverse complement strand
TTAAAAGTTTATTACCTATAAAATCTATTATATTTGTAACTACAGATAAAGGGTTTTTTGCTTTGAAAATAAAAGATCTCGACGGATTAAAAGCTTTTGTAAATAAATATGGAAATTGGACGAAAGACGAACGTGATGATTTCATAAATAAAGCATTTCACGGAAAAGATAAATATAATATAAGACATGAATCTACATACGAAGAGCAGGTAAGCGGTTTTTTACGTTTTATACAGGACGAAAGTATTGGTGTCGAACTGTATGAAGGCAATAAAACAACAATGGGAGATTGGAAAAAATTAGAATTATTAAATAATGGAACTTTTGGTTTTAAAAAGATACCGTGTAATATTTAAAAAAATGAAAATGAAAAAATTTATATATAAAATCCAATTTAAATTAACAATAATCTTTCTTCTTACAAATATTATTTTTGTTATGAAATCTCAAATAGTTGTAGATATGACATCTGATGAAGTTTTACCCTTTAATTATAATGAAACAGGGCAGTACTATGAAAAAGATATACATAACTATTTAGATAATTTTACGGGAACATGGGAATATGTGAATGGAAATGAAAAGTTTCAAATTATTCTGACTAAAATTGTAAAATATCATTTTGTCGACAGTGACTTAAAGCTAAATTTTTACGAGGATGGTATTGTTTTAAGATATAAGAAGTTTACTAATGGCAATCTTGTTTTCGAATCACCCATAAAAAACAAGCCCACATTCAGCGCCTCTGATAATACAAAATTAGAAGGTTATATGGTAGATTACGGCAGAGTAACAGTAGATGCAGAATGGCCGCTTAATAACATATTAAATATGGGAGTACTTAGACAAGGAGGAGAATACTTTCATCCGTCATGTACCATTGAGAGATTGCCTTTAAATTTATCCGAACCACCTAAAATAAAATTTAGTTTGAGCTTACGCCAAAGTATAGGGGGAGAATATAAAAACCCTGCATACAATGGGCTGCCAACCTTTAGTATTCCTAATAATATTATAATGACAAAAGTCCCATAAAGTTATGCTGCCTCATTCGAGGCAGTTTTTATTCATATCATGGAAAGAAATATTTTCACGAAGAGCAGGTAAGCGGTCTTTGCGCTGGAAAACCTTGTGCTAAGCCCTTTAACGGACGGCACTTACAGAGAGTTGCTTATTACTTATAACCTTACAGAGGAGGATAAAGAAATCCTAAGGAATGGTGGCTATGTAGATCTTAAAGGAAAATCTACCACAACAGAAATAAATGGCTTATACAATACAAACGGCGAACTGGCGAGAACGACCTGTAATTGGCAAATAGTAGGGTATGAAATTATCTCCTGTAGTAAAAACGAACATGGAGAGTGGAATATGAGTGACTGGCATAAATGTGTTGCACCATCAAAACCTGGCTATGCCGCAATACGTGAATATAATTGCATTCTGGAATCTGATCCCGGACCGGGTGAAGGTGGTGGCGGAAGTACAGGAGGTGGAAGCTCAAGCTCGGGAAGCGGCGGAGATGATAATACACCCTGCAACGGAAACGGTGTTTTAACAGGTCCTCAACAACCAGGAATTGTAGACCCTAACGGATGTACCGAAATACCGACGATGCCGACTTTACCTCTACCAAACACACCTTGTCGTAGAATAATATCTGAAAATCAGAAAGCAAAAGAATATTACAATAAAGCTAAATTTCAAAGCAAACTGACAGAGGCAAAAGGTACATTATCTACGGATACCCAGGAAAAAGGCTTTTCTTTTGGCGTAAAAGACGGTGAGGAAGCGGTTACTAATGTGAAAACAGGCTCAAACGGAAATTCCGTAGATTTAGATGTACAGTCTCCTGCATTAACAGTATATGGAGCAGGACATACACATAATAAAGGAAGTTCAGACGAACCCTCCCCTCCTTCTTTTGAAGACGTCTATTTATTTTTGCAGGCGCATAACGGTATATCTGGAACGAGCTTTAACGGAAATCCAAATTTTAAGTATCTTTATACTTTTACTCATGATGGAAATGAATATGTTTTTACCATAACCAACCCTACAGATTTTAAAAATTTTATGGGGCTATATCCACCCAATGAATACATTAATCCTAATACTCATATTTGGGATCTAACAAAAAGCATTGGTATAGATGCAGATGGTGTAAATAGATATTTCAATGACTTAGGCAAAACAATCAGTGAATCCTACGAATTGGCATTGGCATTTATTTGACAAAATATAATTCAGGTATGGGCTTTAGCAAAAAAGACGGTAACGGAGACTTTAAACCTATTTTTGTAAAAGAGATTTCCCAGGCTGGCAAAAAGACATATGAAAAAACAAATGATTGTAATTTAAAATAAATTATTTATGAAAACATTAATAAAAATAGCTTTGTTACTTACTATCTTATACGGAATTAAGATTAATGCACAAATAGACACATTACAATATTTAAAAACCAATTTTGAAATTCAGAAGACTGAGTATATAGGGAAACCTTTTTCTTATTTATTAAGTAAAATGACACAAATACAACCTAAAAGCAATTGGTCAAGTCAAGGAAAAGACTTAGGTAAAACTTATTCTACAAATTTCATATTTTGCGATAAAGAATATTCTTTTTATAATGCTGTAACATTATATATTGTTTGGCAGGAAATTATTCCAACACCACAAATACGATATTATGAGAAAAAAAACGGTTTTTATTTTACCAATGAAGAAAAGAATTTCTATGGTAACAAGATTATAAAAGATATAGCAGTTTTTCGATGATAAAGTGTTTATTAAATAATGATATAAAGCGAAAGATATACTAAATTAAAAAGGCTGTCTCAAAAGTGAGACAGCCTTTTTGTTTTTAGGATTTTGAGTGATCTAATGCCTTCATGATACTTCAAATTTCAATGAATGTCGTTTCATTACGCATCCTGAGGAAGGTACACCTCCACGAGCTTATACAGTTGAGGAATATAGGTGTCTATCAGAATCCGATCCCGGACCGGGTGAAGGTGGTGGCGGAAGTACAGGAGGTGGAAGCTCAAGCTCGGGAAGCGGAGGAGATGATAATACACCCTGCAACGGAAACGGTGTTTTAACAGGCCCTCAACAACCAGGAATTACAGACCCTAACGGATGTACCGGAATACCGACGATGCCGACTTTACCAAATTTAAATACTCCATGCGCTGATCTTACAGCTAAAAGTAATAATACTGAATTTCAAAGTAAAATGACAGAATTGAGCCAAGATGCGGCAGGGTTTTATGAAACAGGGAGAGTGATGTACAAGACAAGTCCATCATATGATCCTAAAGTTTCTGGTGGAGTTGACAGTAATGGAAATTCTACACTTGAGCTACCCTATGATCCTGTTAGAATACCAAATATCACAGGATTTATGCATTGTCATCTCAACAGAATGGATCTTCCTTTATTAAGAACATTAAGTATTCAAGATACTTACGATATAGACTTCGACTTAAAAGAAGGAGATTATTTAAAAGATACTCAAAATCAGCTAAATTCATATATTGGGACTTGGAAGTATGAAGGCAACGGCAAAACTTTAATTTTGAGAATACAAAAGATTGAGATGTTCTACAATGGAATAAGTGAAAATTATAGAGACAAACTTTTGATAACTTATAAGTATATCAAAAACGGAAATACTTTGGTAGATAACCTTAATGCGCCTATAATAACAACATTTAAAAATATAGAAAGTGAGACAGGTAAAAAATACGGGACATTTGGACTTAGTAGAAATGAATCTTTTTTAACAGGTTCTCTAACCGATATTCCTTTGAATATTCTCACCAATGCAGAAATACATCCGACAAATCCTACTAATGGAACGTTCACTAAAATAAAAATTTATTACAACGGAATGATTTCAACAAGAGGAAATCCTGACAGCTTTTATGTAGGGAAACCGACTTTCGAACTTCCTAATAGTGTAGAGTTGATAAAGCAGTAATATGAAAAAATATATTTTAATCTTTATAATTACTATTGTGAACTATTCTTGTAAGTTGCAACAATAAAGCATTAGTTCAGAATTTTTCAAGCCTATCGATTCTTCAGATATTCAGTACGATATTTCCTTTGATAACTTACACTTATAAAAAGATACCGTGTAATATTTAAAAAAATGAAAATACAATATATATATACAAAAATAGTTATAATGCTGAATATCTTGCTGGTAACAACCATGATAAAAAGTCAGACAGTATTAGTGTGGGGAGAAAATAATGGTCCATTACCTGATGATTTTTTAAGCAGTGGCCAATATTATTATAAGGATGTTAATAATTATTTAGACAGTTTTACTGGGACTTGGGAATATATCAATGGGAATGAAAAATTTCAAATCATTTTAACTAAAATTATCAAATACCATAATGTCTCACCAAATATAAAATTAAATCTGTACGAAGATGGTATTGTTTTAAGATATAAGAAGTTTACTAATGGCAATCTTGTTTTCGAATCACCCATAAAAAACAAGCCCACATTAAGCGCTTCTGATAATTTAAAATTAGAAGGCTACATGGCAGATTACGGCAGAGTAACCGTAGATACAAAATTGCCACTTGATCACATACTAAAACTGGGAGTACTCAGACAGGGAGGAGACTATTTTCATCCTTCATGTACCATTGAGAGATTACCTTTAAATTTGTCCGAGTCACCTAAAATAAAATTTAGTTTGAGCTTAGGTCAAAGTATAGGAGGAGAATATAAAAACCCTGCATACAATGGACTGCCAACCTTTAGTATTCCTAATAATATTATAATGACAAAAGTCCCATAAAGTTATGCTGCCTCATTCGAGGCAGTTTTTATTCATATCATGGAAAGAAATATTTTCACGAAGAGCAGGTAAGCGGTCTTTACGCTGGAAAAACCTTGTGTTAAGGTACAGAGAGCTTCTGGTTATTTATAATCTTACACAACAGGAAAACGAAACTCTAAGTAATGGCGGCTTTGTCGATATTAAGGGTAAATCTACAACCATTGAAGTAAATGTACATACTTGGGGAAAAAATAAAAATGATTTGAAACCACCATAGCCATATTCAAATATAAATTCGACAAACAAAAAAACTGGATAGAAATCATTAAAAAACGTGAATGGAACAGATAAGTATAAACGGGTAAGAGAAATTGAATATTATAAATAACAAAAGCTCCGTCAATTGATACAAAGCCTAGCTTACTTTTTAAATGCTTAATTAGCTTAAATAAAAAAGAGACTGTCTTTTATGACAATCTCTTTTTAATACATTTTAGTGCATTGCTTCACTCAAATCTATTTTTTCTTTGCTTTTCCGCTCTCTGATAAATAGGATAAACGGAATACATATCAGGAACGCTATACCGAGATACAGGAAAACATCCATATAAGATAAAACGGTTGCCTGTTTGGTGACGGTCATATCTAAAACTTTGTAAGCTGCATTCATGGCTGCATCAGGGGTCATTCCTTTTGCTATAAAATTAGCTTTTAAACCTGCGAGTCGCTGCTGAACATCAAAGCTGTCACTGTCGAGATGGGATATTAAATTTACCCTGTATTTCTGACTGGCGTTGGCAATAAATGTGGTAATCGCTGCAATTCCGAAAGAACCGCCAAGCTGTCTCATCATTCCTGTAAAAGCTGCTCCCTGTCCGATTTCCTGACCTTTCAATGTGCTTAATGACAAAGATGTAATCGGAATAAACAATAAACCGAGTCCCATTCCTCGCACAATCAGCATCCAGAAAAAGGCTTCTTTACTGGTATCGGGTGTCAGAATTTTGTAACCCCAGAAACTGTAAACAAAGAATATAAACAATCCCAAGGAAACTAGAATTTGCTGTTTCGCACCTTTTGAAAGTAATCTTCCGATTATCGGCATCATGAAAGCTGTCGTTAAAGCCGCCGGAATCATTAATGCTCCTGACTGAAGCGCCGTCCAGCCCAAAATACTTTGCGTATATAAAGGAACGATAAACGTTGAACCGTACAAACCGAATCCTAAAACAAAGGACATCACGGTTCCGATCCTCAGGTTTCCGTTCTTTAAAACCCGGAGTTCCACAATTGGATATTTAAAGGTGAGCTCCCGCCAAAGGAATAATATAAATCCTAAAACAGCTGTCGTCGTGAAGGTTACGATCATCCCGCTTTCAAACCAGTCTTCTTCATGACCTCTTTCCAAAATAAACTGTAAAGAACCTACAGTTAATGCCAACAACATAATTCCAAGCCAATCGACATCTGAAGCTTTACGTTTTTCAGAGAATTTAGGGCTTTTCACAAACTGTAATGTCATTAATGTTGCTGCAATACCAATTGGAATATTGATGTAAAAAATATACGGCCAGCTGTAATTATCAACAATATAACCTCCCAAAGGCGGACCTAAAGTTGGACCAATAATTACTCCCAAACCATATATTGCTTGCGCCATACTACGTTTTTCAACCGGATAAGATTCGGTAATAATGGTTTGTGAGGTTACGAGTAACGCTCCACCACCAATTCCCTGACACAATCTGAAAAATACCAGTTCCCAGATATTATCGGCATTCCCGCATAAAAATGAGAAAATGGTAAATATAATAATGGAAGCTGCAAAATAGTTTCTTCTTCCGAATTGCTGCGAAAGCCAGCTTGTCATTGGTACTACGATAACGTTACCAATCGCATATGCTGTGATTACCCAACCCACTTCAGAAAGTGTGGCACCCATGTTTCCCTTCATTTCGTTGAGGGCAACATTTACAATCGTGGAATCCACAATTTCAAGCAAAGCACAAAGAATCGCTGTAATCGTAATGATTACTCTTCGGGCTCCATATTCTACTAATGAATCTTGCATTGATTTTTTAATGTGTTTTAAAGAAGGTTGAGGTAAAGATTTAGGCTAAGAATAAAGTATTTCTTAAGCTTAAAATCATTGTTCCTCATCTTTAAGAATTATAAAAAGTGAATTGTCAATAATCAATCAACATCGTTGTCAATTTTACTACTTCATTTCCAATCTGTCATCAATCATTGCCATAATCCTCATCAACCATCCTGCATCTAATTCCTCAACATTCCCAATTGACTCGCCTCAGCAAACTGACAATTCACTTATATATTTTTTATAAAAAATGAATTGTCAATACCCATCAACATTGTTATCAATCTTCAACTGCATTTCCATTCACAATTGACCTGCTTCCGCAAAATTGACAATTCACTTAACTAACTTTTTCAATATTATTTTAAAGAAACTTCTGCTTTCACATTCATTCCTGTTCTTAATCTTTTTGCAATTTTCGGATCAAGATTTACAAAATCGATTTTTATAGGAAGTCTCTGTACTACTTTTACAAAGTTTCCGCTTGCATTATCCGGAGGCAAAATTGAGAATGTAGAACCTGTCGCAGGAGAGAATGAGCTTACGACTCCTTCAAATTCTTTATCAGGAAAAGCATCAATTTCTATTTTCACTTTTTGTCCTTCAACCATTTTGGCAACCTGAGTTTCTTTAAAGTTTGCAATTACCCATTTTTGATCATTTTTAACCAAGCTAAATAACTGTGCACCTGCCTGTAAAAACTGACCTTTCTGAATAGGAACTTTCCCAACAAAACCGTCTTCGGGAGCAACAATAATAGTATAAGAAAGATTTAATTTTGCGCTTTCTACATCAACTTCTCTCTGTTTTGCTACCGAACCGGCCACTGAAATCTGTTGCGAGCTTGCTTCTGTTTGTGAAGACGCAATTCCTGTTTGTTGTGCGATCTGGTTTCTTGTGTCAACTAAAACCTGTAACTGCTTATCGGCAGATTGTTTTGCCGCTAAAGCCTGTTCGTATTGCTGTTCTGTAATCGAATGGTCTTTTACAAGAACTGAATATCTTTTTAAGTCCTGACCCGTTTTCCAAACGTTTACTTTTGCAGCTTCTATCTGTGCATTTGCTGTTGCTACAGCCGCTTGTGAACTGCTTATGTTTTTTGATGTTGCATTGGTAGAAGACTGCGCTGAAGAAATATTGCTTTTCGCCGTTGACAAAGCTGCCTGAGCTTGCTCCAACGCCATTTTCTGATCTTTATTATCTAAAATAACCAGTGTATCACCTTTTTTTACAAATTGATTGTCTTTCACTCTCACCTCGGCTACATATCCTGAAATTTTAGAAATCACAGGGTTCATGTTAGAAGCAATTTGAGCATCATCAGTTTCTTCGTGCACTTGCCCGTAAGAATAGGTTCTATATCCATAAATCCCGCCTACGACAATGATTACCGCTAAAATGATAGGGAAAACTAAACTTTTTTTCTTTTTTGGTTCAGTTGCTTGAGTATTGTTATTTTCCATTTTGGATATTTGTTCTTGTTTTATTTGATTGTTAAAGTTCCTGTAGTCTGCAATAGTTTTCTGTAAGCCAGGGCTGCGTCTGCTTTCGCATTGATAACACCTACGTTTGCAGCAATCTGAGCAGCATCAGCATCCAAAAGTTCCGTCATGGTTGCAAGACCGTTATCATACTTATTTTTTGTAATTCTGTAGTTTTCATTTGCCTGAACAGCTGCTTTTTCGAAAACAGCAATTCTTTTTTTAGAATAATCTGAATTCTGATATTCTCTATTTACGTCTAGTTTAATATTATCATTCAATAATTCATTGGTTGCAGATAGCTGCATCTCTCGGGCCTTAGACTGTTTTAAAGAAGAATTTTCTTTCCAGAGATTCGACAGGTTATAAGAAACTCCCACCCCAACATTAACAGCATTATAAATTGTTAAAAATTTTGGAATATCTGCCGCTACATATCCGCCTGTAAATGCAATTGAAGGAAGGTTTTCAGCTTTTGCGGATTTCGTTCCCAACTCTGCTGCTTTTCTCTGCTGATCCAGAGCCTGTAAATCTTTACGATTCTCTCTTGCTTCATTCAGATAAAAATCAACTGGTTTTACATCATCAGATTCATCAATATAGTTTTGGTCGACTTCAATTTCTGTAGTTTCAGGAAGACCGAGCAACAGATCCATATTGATATTGGCAATATTGTAGTTGTTTTTAGCTTCCAATAACTGCAATTCGATGTTTGAAGTCTGAAGGTTTGCTTTTAAACGGTCATTTCTAGCAATTACTCCATTATTTTCAAGCTTTAGAAATGTTTCATCCCTTTTTTGAGAAGCAGTAAGGTTTTCTTCCAAAACTTTAATAGACTGATTGGCTTTAAACAAATTGTTATAAGCCTGAGCCACATTGTATGCAATGGCAACTTTATCATTTTCGGTGCTCAACTTTGATGCTTCCACCAAATATTTCGCAGACTGAATACCATATTTTATTCTTCCACCACTGTAAATCGGAACACTCAGATTCGCCGAGCCAAAAGCTACCTGATGCACTTCTGGGCCGCCAGCACCGGAAACACCCGGAAGTCTGATATCAACATTAGGCTTTAACGGCAGATACAAATAACTTGCAGAAACTTTCAATTCCGGGAGCTGTCTGTTTTTTGCTTCCAAAAGATCGGCTGTTGCTTCTTCTATTTTGGCAGCATCTATTTTTAAACTTTTGCTGTTCTGGATTCCCAACTGCACTGCTTCATCGAGGCTGAGCTGTTTTTTCTCCTGAGCGTGGGTGTACATCATCCCTGCAAAAAGGGAGAGTACAATAACTGAGTTATTTATTCTCTTCATAACCTAAAAGGTCTTTTAAAATATGTTTTATATGTTTGTTGAGTTCCGAATAATATTTTTCTTCAAAAGCTTCTTCGTCTTCTGTATTATTAAGAAATTCTTTATACATTTCTTTAGCATTTGACGCATAAAATAACGTTCCGCTTACGGTAGAATGTAGTAAATAAATGGGTGGATTTTTAGTAAAAATTCCTTTTTGAATTCCGCTTTCCAGAATTTTAGAGTACATGGAAATAAAGCTCATTTTGGTTTCCTTCAAAAACTGTACAATCTGAGGATTTTCTGTATAAAGCTGTTCTCGCTGCATAATTCTGTAAAAGCATTTATTATGTCTTACTCTTCCTGCAAACTGATCAACAATTTTTTGAATTTTTTCCCATTCGTCAATATCTGTTCTTTCTAAAATGTCTTTTGAGAAAAACTGTCCTTCCTGCATTCTATACTCCACCAGTTTCTCGTAAAGTTTTTCTTTAGAACCGAAATAATAAGAAATCATAGAAATATTTACATTGGCAGCTTTAGAGATCTCTCTGGTTGAGGTACCCTGAAAACCATTTTCTGCAAATAATTTCTCTGCTGCAAATAATATATTTTCTTCTTTTGAAATCATTTTATACTCTCGTTTTTTCAGGGAGCAAATTTACAACAGATTTCCGAAAAATCAAACGATTGATTGATTTTTAATTTAAATTTAATGATTAGTTAATTTATATATTTTTAAATAACTAACAATCAGTGACTTAAACTTTATTTATAAATTAGATTAATATTATTGATGGCGTAATTATTAGAGTTTTCGAGCAAATAAATGCTTCAACTCCGACCAATTGCCAGAGTTTCTTACGAATTTTTATGAATATATCTTGAAAGTTTGATTCCTAAATCGGTCCAGACGATTTTTGGATTTCCATTTCTGGTAAGATGCAGATCTGCAGTATTGATCTCATCTAGAATACTGATGATGTTTGCACCACTGATGAATTTTGAAAAACCTGACCAGTTGAATCCATTGGCGTCAATCTTTTTATATACCAATTCTTCAGACTGATAATTTTGCAACAATGCCAATCTGAAAATTTCTGAGGCATAATTGAGAAAGTTCTTTTGTTTTTCTCTGTTCCAGCCAGCAATTTCTTTTGCCCAGATAATAATATTTTTAAGAAATTCAGGTTTCTTTTTTACCATAAATGCGTCACGAACCCATTGTACAAAAAGCTTTTCAAACTCAGGATTTTTATCTTGCGAACTTAGAAATTTTACAGCATCATTGAGGTTTCCTTGTGACTGATGCACAATTTCTTTCCCTTTTTCACTTGAAACATTAAATTTATTTTTCAGATAAACTTCCAGATCTTCATCACTTATTCTGGGAACGTCAATAAGTTGTGTTCTGGATAAAATTGTTGGTAAAATATCGTCGCTGCTTTCTGCTGTTAAAAGAATAATGGTTTTTGCAGGTGGTTCTTCCAAAAATTTAAGAAACTTGTTGGATGCTGCAACATTCATTTTATCAGCTCGCCAAACAACGAGAATTTTGGTTCCGCCTTCAAAACTTTTCAGAGCAAATTTTTGATTTTGCTCGTCTATTTCGTCTGCAGAAATAAAGAACTGTTTGTTTTCAGATTCCAAAACGGCCGTCCAGTCATCAAAACTAGCGTAGGGAAAATCTAAAATCATTTCTCTGAACTCTTCAAATTTATTTTTACTTAGTGAGTTTCTGTTATCTGTAAAAACCGGAAAGCTGAAGTGTAAATCTAAATGATTGAGATGCTCTACTTTTGAGGCAGCATGCTCGTTTTCACCTTTTAAGATCTCTTTTGCATAAGCTAAAACCAAAGGCATCGTACCATAACCTTCTTTTCCTATAAAGAGCTGGGCATGGCTTACTCTGTTTTCGGTAATGCTATCCTGTAGAAGTTTTTTAAGATTTTCTTGTCCGGCGATGTTTTCCCAATTCATGTTTCAAAGATAAGAATTTTTAAAAATGGTAGCGAGTCAAGTGTCAATTTTGCTTCGCAAGTGAATAGTTAATTTTAATGTCTTTAAAAAATTGACAGTAAAGCTAATTTTTCGTTGACAATTCAAGACAAATTCTCCCTTAACAAACTTTAACCTCAGTAAATTTTTACAATTCATTAATATTTAAGATATTTGCGCATTATTTTAAAAATATAGAATGAAAAAAATTTTTGTACTATCATTCATTTCAGTTGGGTACTTCCTTAACGCGCAAAGTTTGAGCAACTCACCTTATGCAACTTATGGAATTGGTGATGTAAAATATGATAATACGATTGAAACTTCCTCAATGGGAGGGATCTCAACTGCTTTTATAAGTGATTTCAGCAGTAATTTTAACTTTGGAAACCCTGCTAATAACAGCAATTTTGAGTTAACAAGCATTAAGCTTGAAGCTACTAACGAAAACAATTATTTCAAAACCGATTATAATAATACGAAGTCTACAAAACATTCTACGTATTTATCAAATATTTCCATAGCTTTTCCTATTTCATCAAAAATAAAAATGGGATTCCTTTATCAGCCTTACAGTTCTAAGAGCTATGAAGTTGTACATACTGAAACTCAGCTTGATGGTACTGTTTATGGAAATAGATTCAAAGGTAGCGGAACATTAAATACCGCTCAATTAGCATTATCATACAAGATAAATTCGCAATTTGCTGTAGGAGCAAGAGCTAATTATTACTTTGGTAATCTTTATGATCTGAATGAATTTTCTACTTCTACCGCAGAATTAATCAATGGTTACGAAACCAAAAACAGCATAAAAAACTTCAACTTTACATTAGGTACAAGCTATCAAAGCATAGATACGCGTAATGACCACAAATTGACGATTGGTGCAACTGCTACATTTGGTAATACAAGTAATATGACTACCAATTATATTAACAGTACTTATTTTTACAGTGATGTTGACATCAAAGGTGGAGAAAAAATTATTGACCAGAAAAGTACGAGCTCAAATAACTTATTGCCCCTTCAGGCATCAGTGGGTGTAGGATATGGTAGCGAAAACGAATGGTTTGTATCAGGACAGATTGATTATAAAAAAGGAGAATCTATAAGCTATTTCGGTAATACTTTTGATTATCAGGATTCTTACAGAATTTCTGCCGGAGGTTGGTATTTGCCAAACTACAATAACTTTAGAAGCTATTTCTCGAGAATTGTTTACCGTTATGGAGCTTTCTATGAAAAAGGAAGCCTTGAAATCGCTGGAAACAGCATCAATAAATTTGGTATATCGGGAGGTGTAATGTTGCCTTTCAAAACCAGCAGCATCACCAGAATGAGTGGTCTTGAAATTGGTGTAGAAGTAGGAAAAAGAGGAACGCTTAAAAATAACCTGATCAACCAGAATTTTGTCAACCTAAAAGTTGGTTTCAATTTTGCTGACAGATGGTTCAGAAAACAGCTTTACAACTAAGAATGAATCTTATTTCAAATAAAATTTTTAAAAATATAGCATACCTTTTTAGTTGTGCTATATTTTTTATATTCACATCCTGCGAAGAAGACCTTACTAAACTAAATGGGGACAATGACAAGAATTTCCCATCGCAGATTATTCACAATGCAAAGATTATACAGAGAGATTCTGGTATGATCACTCTAAAAGCCACCGCTCCTATTATTGAAAAATACGAATTGATCGACAGCCCATACACCGTCGCCAAGAAAGGAATGAAAATAGAGTTTTTTGATAAAAAAAATCCTACAAAGCCTGGTAACATTACTGCGAAATATGCAAAAATGTATGATTACAAAAAATTCTATGAAGCAAGAGGTGATGTGAAAATTCTTACCAGTGACGGACAAAGATTTGCTACACAAAGTGTTTTTTGGGATCAGAAAAAAAATAGAATCTACACAAGAGATACGGTTTACGCTACAATGGAAGACGGCTCTACTCTTGTACACGCCAACGGAATGACTGCGAAAGACGATTTCTCAGAATATAAATTCTTTAATAATTCCGGGGATCTCGATGTAAGTAAGACTAAAATGGCACAACCAAAACCCTAGCAATGATCGTTTATAAAGCAATAGGGTTAATGTCAGGAACCAGTCTGGATGGTTTAGATATTTGCTTTGCAAAGTTTTGGAAAGAAAATTCTTGTTGGAAATTTGAAATCATTGAAGCAGAAACCATTGCTTATTCTGAAACTTTAGAAGAACAACTTAGAAATTCTATTCACTTATCTGCGCAAGACTTATTAGCTTTACACGCAGAATATGGTTTTTATCTTGGTCAGACGACAGATGATTTCATTACAAGAAAGCAGTTTTCTGCTATTGATGTCATCGCTTCTCACGGCCATACTGTTTTTCATCAGCCAAACAGAAAATTTACCCTTCAGATCGGCGACGGAAGAGCTATAAAATTACAAACTCAAATACCCGTTATTTACGATTTCCGGTCTCAGGATGTTTTACTTGGCGGAAACGGTGCACCTTTGGTTCCAATAGGTGACGAGCTTTTGTTTTCTGAGTATGATGCCTGTCTTAATTTAGGTGGATTTTCAAATATCTCTTTTAAAATTAACAACCAAAGAATTGCTTTTGATATTGCTCCTGTCAATATTGTTTTAAATAAATTAGCTCAAAACTTTGGTCAGAACTTTGATCAGAATGGAGAGTTGGCCAAACAAGGAAAAATAAATATCAAATTGCTAAAGCAGCTTAATTCTTTAGAATTTTATCATCAGCCACATCCAAAATCATTAGGAATTGAATGGTGCAATGAAAATATATTTCCGCTGTTTTCCGATCTAGATGCCAAAGATATTTTAGCAACTTTCACAGAACATGCAGCTGAACAGATTTCAAAAGTTTTAAATCATTATCAATTAAAAAAAGTCCTTTTTACGGGCGGTGGAACTTACAATCACTATTTTATTGAAAAGATTAAAGGAAAAACTACATCAGAAATTATTATTCCCGAAAAAGAAATTATTGACTTCAAAGAAGCCTTAATTTTTGCTTTTATGGGTGTTTTAAAACTGAACAATGAAATTAATGTACTTTCTTCTGCAACCGGAAGTTCACAAAATCACAGTTCTGGAATTCTCGCTTAATTTAAATTGATTTATTTCGTAGAAATTTCGTTTTCGTCCGCTTTATTGAGTTTAAAAGGAATTTCTGATGCATTCTTATACAATTTAAGCTCAATAATATCTGAAGGAAGATTGAAATCTTTGGCTGCCAACGCTTCTTTTACCTTTCTGATAATCAATCCTCGCAAAATCATTGAAGCCTTACGATAATCTACAGTATAAACCCAGAAAAACACTTTCAGGTTGACTGTACTGGCCGCAAGATTATCCTCAATTACATAGTTTTCGTGCTCAACATCTTTTACAATATCCTCATTTTCATCCAAAACTTTCTGGATCACCTTTTTTGCAGATTCAATGTCATCTTCATAACCAATACCAACAACAAAATCAAGCCTGTAAAAACCGTCTGCCGTATAATTTTCAACCGGTTTTGTAAGCACATCACTATTCGGAATAAAAATATCCCGTCCGTCAAAAGTTTTTATATGGCTATAACGGAAACTCAACGCCTTCACTTTTCCGAAAATATCATCAATTTTTATTGTATCATTTATGTGAAAAGGGCGGTTGAAAGCTAAAATAATTCCTGCAAGAAAATTTTTGCCAATATCCTGAAAAGCGAAACCTAAAATAATAGCACTTCCGCCTACTGCTGTAAGTAGTCCGGCTGCTAAACCGTCTAATCCTGCAATGCGTAATGCAAACATTATTGCCACTATAATCAATACCAGTTTTACTGCCTGCGTCAAAAACTTTGACATCAGCGGATCATCAGATTGTTTTAAGAATTTTCTTCTGTAAAAATTGGTAAGTAACTGAGCGATTAAAACTCCTAAAACAACGACTAATAAAGCTAAAGCAAGTCGCGGAAGGATACTGAGAAAACCTTCATAATAATTATTGAGAGATTTCTGAATGGCTTCGGTGGAAGACTGAAGTAAGATGATCATAAGTGTTTTTTTATAAATATAAGAAATATATATTAATCTTATGATAGATGAAACTTTAGTCGTAATTAATATTATTTGTTCTAAAATATGAAAATAACAGTAGTGTGTTAGTTGAAAATATATTTAAAATTTAAGCGAAATAATTTATCATTTCAAAGCATAAAAAAACCTTCATTTCTGAAGGTTTGTGTTTTATTTGTAAGCTTCGATCTTATCTGTCAAAGTATTAATAAAATTCTGAAGTGGTTTCTCAACCATCATCTTAATAAAAGGATTAAATTTTCCTTCAAAAAGCATTTGTACTTCAGTCTGATTTTCATTCAAAGGCTTTAAAGTTGCTGTAAGCGTAAAGTCTAAGCTTGAGCTAGCCGATTTCAAAACAGCTTTTTCATCAGTAACTTCATCTATTTTAAGTGCAATTTCAGGCATTCCCTGAAGTCCGAATTTGAAGCCGTCTTCTCTGGTTTCAAACTTTTGAAGACCATCCGGCATAAATTCTTTATAATTTTCAGGAGATTTCAGCAACTCAGATAAATCTTTAGATGATTTATTGACAATAATTTTTCGTCCTTCTAAATTCATTTTTTATTTTTGTATTTAAATTACTACAAATGTATAAAGTTTTTGTGAACGAAAAAAAATTATTGATATCTAAGAAGCCGGAAAACTTAGAGAAAGTCTTAAATTACGAAAGTTTCACAACTTTAGAAATCGCCCTTGATCTTCTACAGAATACATCTGCTTCCGAGCTTAATGTATATGGCGAGAAAATAGACGAGATTTGGGAAGAGTTTAAAAAACTTTTCAGAATCATTGAAGCAGCGGGAGGAATTGTAAACAAGCCAAATGGAGATACACTTTTCATCAGAAGATTAGGAAAATGGGATCTTCCGAAAGGTAAAATGGAAAAAGGTGAATCTCGTGAAGAATCTGCGATAAGAGAAATTGAGGAAGAAACAAATCTCCTAAATGTACAGCTTAGAGATTTTATCAACACCACCTACCATATTTATATTGAAAGAAATGGCGACCGTGTTTTGAAACACACGCATTGGTTTGAAATGTTTTTTGACGGTGAAGATACTTCAAAACCTCAGTTGGAAGAAGGGATTACAGAAGTTGCCTGGAAAAATATCACTCAGATCGAGAATGAAGTTTTTCCAAATACCTTCCAGAATATAAAATTGATTTTAAAAGAATTTTGGGATACAAAATCTAAATAAAATCGATTGCTTTTTCTAACGAAATTCCACGTGAAGCCTTAAGGAGAATATTTTCTGACTTGATGTTGTTGTCTTTTAAATATTGAATTAATTGATCTGTACTTTCAAAAGCCGCAGAAGTTTTGTTGACGTTTTTAAATTGTTTTCCAACAGTGATAATTTGGTCAAAGCCTAGCTCCTCAGCCAGTAAAAGAATATCTTTATGTTCTTTTACGCTTTCGTCCCCTAACTCTAGCATATCGCCTATAACGATTGTTTTTGAGCCTGTAAAAGTGGAAAAATTGTACAATGAAGCAGACATTGAGCTTGGGTTTGCATTGTAGGTATCTAAAACTAAAGTTTTATAATCTTTTTTTACAACCTGAGACCTCATATTAGTTGGCGTATAAGATTCTATTGCGGTTTGAATTTTATCGAAATCTATCCCAAAATAAAGCCCTAAACTTGCTGCTGCGCAAAGATTGGTAAAATTATATTCTCCTGTCAGTTTTGATAAAGTTTTTTGATTTTGATATTGTAAACCGACAAAATTATTTTCAGAAAAAGCATCAAAATAATAGTCGGAATCTACTTTTCCGAAAGTTATTTTTGATGCATAATCCTTAGTTTTATCAAACTGAATAGGATCATTTTCATTAATTAAAACTGTTTGATTTGCATTTTTCAGATAATCGTATAATTCAGATTTTCCTTTTATAACGCCCTCAAATCCGCCGAAACCTTCTAAATGTGCTTTTCCGAAATTGGTTATATAACCATAATTTGGTCGTGCAATAGTACAAAGTAACTCTATTTCTTTTTGATGATTGGCTCCCATTTCAATAACCGCCATTTCATGTTCCGGTTTAATAGATAGGATGGTTAACGGAACACCGATGTGATTATTTAAATTCCCAAAAGTATATTGCACATTAAATTTTTGTGATAACACAGCGTGAATAAGCTCTTTGGTTGTAGTTTTACCATTACTTCCGGTAAGGCCTATAATCGGAATATGTAATTGATTTCTGTGATATACAGATAGTTCCTGCAAAAACTCTAACGTAGAAGGAACATAAAAAATATTTCTTTCTGAATTTTCAAATTTTTTATTTTCAATAATAACAGCAAGAGCACCGAGATCGACAGCATTTTCAGCTAAGGTTGCTGCATCAAAATTATCTCCCGAAAATGCAAAGAAAATATCACTCTTCTCTATTTTTCTACTGTCAATAGTTACCTTTTTTGCATTTAAAAAGATCGGATAAAACTGTTCTATATTCATTATATTTTTTTTCAGAGGTCACGCTGCAATTGCAAAATCTACGTTGGTATTTTAGATTTTTCAGCAAAGCAATTTCATGATTCAAAAATAAAAAACCTCCCGACAATTCGGGAGGTTTTTTTTAAGTATTTTGATAAATATTATCTTCTTGTTCTAGCTTTGTCGTTTACTCTAGCATCTTGTGCAACACGGAAACCGATCCAACCATAACCAGATGCCTGATCTTTGTATCTTCTCTGTCCCGGATCCAACCAATATGCTGAATCTTGCCAAGAACCACCTTTCACAACTCTGATGTCATTAGAAATCGCTGAAGTTCTGTCTTTAGTATCTTTTTGCATGATTACTCTGCCGTTTGCATCAACAACAAATTTAGTTGTTGGTGCATTATACATATTGTATGTTGAAGCAGAATCGTTTGCATTTCTATAATCTAGTGAAGACTGTCTGTCACCATCTCTGTAGTTTCTGTAATCTGCGATAGTTTCTCTTTCAAACTGACCAGGTAAGTTTTTGTAAACTAATCTTCCGTCTGCTAAAGTATCGTATTTCATATTACCTTCCTCTACCATTTTGTAAGTTCCGTCACCGTTTCTTACGATAGCCTGAGGCATATTTCCTCTGTAATAGTTGAAGTCGCTACCAGATTCATCAATGATTGGTCTGTACACATCTGCAGTCCATTCTGAAACGTTTCCAAACATACCGTAAATACCGATATTGTTTGTAGGAAACTGTCTAACATCTGAAGTTTTAGCAGCACCATCGTTTTTCCATCCTGCAGTACCTGAGTAATCTCCTCTTCCTTGCTTGAAGTTTTCAAGGATCATCCCTCTATTTTTACCTTTGGTTCCTCTAAGAAGATCTACCTGAGGTTTTTTCTCTAAGTAATTGTTGTACTCTCTGTTTTTCTCCATTCCAAGAGCAGCAAATTCCCATTCTACTTCTGTCGGAAGTCTGAATTTGGTAACCATCGCAGCATTCGGAGCACCGTTTGCAGCCTGAATTCTTTGGTTGGTCGTCTTCATACCAGTCCTTTGATTCATTCTTTGCTGATTGATGTAACCTTGCATTTCAGGATCATTCGATTTGAATTTATCCATATTGAAAGCTGTTCCACCTTGGTTATTAGATTCGTTGATGTACAAATCTTTTGCAATAATACCTGCCTGCATCAAAGCTTTTTCGTTTGCTCTGTCTGTCAACCATTCACAATATCTGTTTGCTTGTGTCCAAGAAACTCCTACTACCGGGTAATAATCGTAGTTCTGATCTCTGAAATAAGTTTCATTAAGATCATTTCTAGACAATTTATTATCCCATAACAAAGTATCCGGTAAAGCACCGTTGTAAATTTCTTTATAACTAGGATCACTCGGAGGGAATACATACTTCAACCATGTAAGGTATTCGCGGTATTCGTAGTTAGTAATCTCAGTTTCACCGATAAAGAACGAACTCACCTGCATTCTGCGAGGCGTGTTATTCCAATCGTGCATTACATCATCTTTCACTAATCCCATTGTAAAAGTTCCTCCTTCAACATATACCATTCCCGGCCAACCTTTTTGCTTCTGTTGCTTTCCTGCAAAAAACCAACCCTGTTTTTCGTTTGGTTTCCAACCTGTCTTGCTGACAAATTTTTTGGTACCCCCGCCTCCGGAAGTTCCTGAACCACCACAGCTGGTTAATGCAAGTGTAGAACTCAATGCTATTAATGAAAACAACTTTAGTTTTTTCATAGTCGATATAAATATTATTCAAAGTACAAAGAAAAAATAAATTATTCAATAAATCAAATAAAGATTTGATTTTTTTGAAAATTCTTAACAAATTAATTTTATGGTATCACATATTAATTACAAAATTTTCATTTATTTTGTAATTTAGAAATTTCAAACATAAACATGAGACTAAAAATCGCTCTCTTACTTATAATTGCTTTTGTATCAACCTCTTGGGCTCAAAGAGTACCCATTAATTGGGAAGGTGCCAAAATTCAGGATTATGGTGATACAAAAAAGAATCTTCCTAATTTTACAAACGAAGGTTTTTCGTATAGCCAAAATAATATTTTTATCGTTAATAAGCAAAAAGCAGGCGAAAAACAGCTTCGTGTTTCTAATCTTATTTGGGAATCTGTATCTGCTAAAGATTTATTTGAACTTAATAAAGATCTTATCCAGGATTTTGATATTTCAGACATCGACTATTATTATTTGGATGGAGAAAGATATGCAAGTGTAAAGGTTGGGTTGTTTAAAAATAATAAAGGCAAAATCCTTAGACTTTCATCTTTTGATATTTCAGAAAGCAATTCTTCTGCGCCTTTAGTCGCCAGTAAGGTGGGAACAACTCAAAATCCTTTATCAAGTGGTGGTTTTTATAAAATTAAAGTTGATAAATCGGGCGTTTTCAAAATAACTACACAGTTTTTGAAAGACAATGGAATGAACCCGGCTAATATAAATCCTAAAAATTTCAGAATCTACGGAAATGGAGGGATAATGCTTCCGGAATTTAATCAGGATGCAAAATATAGCGCTTTACAGGAAAATGCCATTCAGGTGGTTGGTGAAGATGATAATGTATGGAATGATGGCGACTATGCTCTTTTCTATGCTCAGGGACCAAATGGATATAATCTCTACAACACAACAAACGGAAACGGATTTAAGAGAGCTGAAACAAGACTGAATGACAGAAGTGAAAATGTAAAAAACATCTATGAAGACTTTTCTTATTACTATATTAATTTTGATAAAGGTGCCGGAAAAAGGGTGCAGAATGTTGATCTGAATCTTCCTGCGACACCTCTTATCTCAAGATTTGACAACTACCAGGTTATTAATAATGATCAGAAAAATTTATTAAAAGTAGGAAGAATCTGGGTAGAAGATCAAGGTTTTACCACCGATAAAGCAGTTACATTCAATTTAGCATCACCTATCCAGGGAACTGATGTTATACGCTACAGAACTCAGGTTGTAGGATGGAGATCACAGCAAAACAGCATTACGTTTAATATCAATAATCAAAATCCTTTACCAGAAACGGTACCGCCAAATGATCCGGATTACGCCTATGATTTTTTTCCAATAACTTACAGCGGCACAATATCTAACCTATCTGGTAATCAACTTACAATTAATTATCTGCCCAATATTTCAACCAATCCGAATGGAACTTTTTATCTGGATTATGCAGAAGTACAATACAAAGATGATTTGAAATTTAATGGAACTCAAATGAGTTTCAGAGATTTTTCTTTAGCAAGTGGAACCAATACCAATTACGGTTTTAGTATTTCAAATACCGGAAATCTGGAGCAGGTGTGGGATGTAACTGATATTACTAATGCTAACAGAAGAGTAAACAAGGCGGCGGGAACTGGAAATTTCAATTTCGGATATACTACTTCCGATCCTAATTTTAACAACGAATTTGTTGCTTTCAGAGCTGATGCAGCTTTTTCACCTCAATTTGTGGGAAGAATAAATAATCAAAACCTTTCTGCCTTACAAAATGTAGACTATTTGATTATCACCACGCCTCAAATGATGGCACAGGCACAGAGAATCGCCAATTATCATCAGACAAAAAATAATTTTAGCGTTCAGATTGTAGATACAGATAAAATTTATAACGAATTTGGGAGTGGTAGCAGAGATCTTACCGCAATAAGAGATTTTGTAACTAAACTCAATACACCACTTGGAAGTCTAAAGTATGTATTTATTTTAGGAGACACTTCTTACGACTACAAAAACAGGATTTCGGGGAACTCAAATATTGTTTCAAGTTATCATAGCCAATGGTCTTCCGATTTTGTGAGTTCATTCGTCACAGATGATTATATTGTGATGACAAAGCCGCAAACTGCCAAAGAAATAACAAATAACCTTCCGGATCTACCTGTGGGGAGAATTCCGGCAGCCAATCCTACCGAGGCAGCCAATATGGTTGATAAAACTTTAGCATATTACAATTCACTTCCAGGGCAATCATCACCTTTCGGAGAATGGAGAATGAAGTTAGATTTCGTAGTGGATGATGATGGACAAGGCGGAGGTCCTTTTCATGATGTGATGAACAACACTCTTGTAAACACATTTGAAATTCCATTGACAAATACTTTGAAAGAATACAATGTAAGAAAACTTTATCTGGATGCATTTCAGGCACAAAGTACGGCAGGAGGCCAGAGATATCCTCAGGTAAATCAGGCAATATCCAATGATATAGGCAACAGTCTTTATTTATTCTATTTCGGACATGGAGGTATTAATGGATGGGCTCAGGAAAGGGTTTTAACAACAGATGAAATTCAGAACTCAAATAATTTCTCCAATGTTTACAGCCGTTTTCCATTTGTATCGACTATTACTTGTGAATTTACACTTTGGGATGAGCCTTCTACTTTTTCGGCAGGAGAACAGTTTATTAAATTAAAACAAGGAGGTCCTGCTGCAATGATTACATCGAGTCGAGCAGTTGGTGTCGGTTACGGAAGAGATTTCACAGATCTTTATACAAAAGAAATGTTCAAAATGACCAATGATGATTTTAATACAGTCGGAAATGCTCATTTAAATGCTAAAAAACTAAGACCTGGAGACAGCAATCACTTAAAGGTAAATGTCTTGGGAGATCCTGCAATGAAATTGAGCAGACCACAAAGACTATTGGCAATAGATGCTATAGAAACTCCTGTTCCGGGATTGATAAGAGGTTTGGATTTTGTAAAAGTGAAAGGTCATATTAATAATCCAAACGGAACCGTAAATACAACATTTAACGGAAGAGTGGTTATTAATATTTTTGATAAAAAATTAAATAAAACAACATTAAATAATGATGGAGATTTAACTCCTGTTTTAAGCTATAAAGAAGAAGGAAGTGCTATTGTAAAAGCTTCAGGAACCGCAGTAAACGGAGTTTTCACCGTTGAGTTTTATGTTCCGAAAGACATTAATTACGCTGTTGGAGAAGGTAGAATTCTGGGATATGCAGATAACAAATCAATTGATGTATTTGATAACCAGTTTGTACAGGTAGGCGACATTAATCCTAATGGACTTAATGATAACGAGCCTCCAAAAATAAAACTTTACATGAATAACACCAATTTTGCAAATGGTGGTATTACAGATCAGAACCCGATGCTTTTGGCGTGTTTGAATGACGATACAGGAATAAACTCTACAGGTTCTGGTGTAGGCCATGATATTACAGTATATCTTGACGGGCAAATTATCAACACCGTTGTTTTAAATGATTTCTTTGCTTCAGGAGAAGGAAACGGATGTATTAATCCTGCTTTAGCAGACTACCAAAAAGGAAATGTAACCTACCCTTTCAGAAACTTAGCGATTGGTCAGCATCAATTAACATTTAAAGTTTGGGACATCAACAATAATTCGACAACTGAAACGTTAAACTTTGAAGTTAAAGACGAAGCCGATCAACATTTGATCATCAACAGACCGTTGAACTGGCCAAATCCTTTCACCAATAAAACATACGTGCAGTTTGAGCACAATTGTGATGATATTTTAGATGTAAACGTTCAAATCTATACGATTACAGGAAAATTGGTGAGAACTTTAACAAATGTTGTTGTTGCAGAACCGTTCCTACAGGGCTTTAGAACGCCACGTCAGGCAATAGAATGGGACGGAAAAGACGATTTTGGTGACACTGTAGCAAAAGGTACGTATATTTTTAAGATATTTGCAAAAAGTCAAAATCAAGAAAAATGCAAAGGAAGTGCTACAGCTGTAGAAAAAATGGTACTTTTGAAGTAAATAAATAATTAATCAACAATATCAATAAAAAACTGATAATATATAAAAGACAACATATGAATTTAACTACTAAACTGCTTTTAGGGATTGGTTTGAGTGCTGGTTTTTTAAGCTACGCACAAGATTTGAGTCAGGTAAGACCTGTATTAACCGGAGCTCCATTTCTTAGAATTGCACCAGATGCACGATCAGGAGGTATGGGAGATCAGGGTGTGGCAACTTCACCTGATGCATTCTCACAATTCTGGAATGCGGCAAAATATCCTTTTAGCAGAACAAGTTCTTCTGTAGGTTTGAACTACACACCATATATGGGAAAATTAACCAATGATGTGTTTTTATTGTACGGTGCTTTCCACAAATTTTTAGGTCAGGAAGAAAGATCTACTATTTCTGCAAGTATCTATTACTTCAATATGGGGGAAGTAGAACTTACCGAGCTTGGTGTAGATAACACAGTAACATCTAATGGAGTTTCAAAACCAAACGAAATGTCAATTGATGTTGCCTATGGTTTGAAATTATCAGATTCTTACTCAATGGCAGTTACAGGTAGATTCATTCGTTCAGACTTATCTGGAGGTTTCAACACCGACACTACACTGAAACCCGCAAATACATTTGCTGTAGACGTTTCAGGTTACTATACATCTCCGAGATTCTCTAGCTTTGGAAATTACGAAGGTAAAGTGAATGCAGGTTTTGCAGTAACAAACTTAGGTCCGAAATTAGACTATACAGGTGATGAGGCTTCAAGATCTTATCTTCCGACGATGGCTAGATTAGGTGTTGGTTACGATATGTATCTTGACGAAATGAACAGAGTAGGTATTTCTGTGGAAGGATCTAAAATCTTGGTTCCGGGATCAGAGTTTGTAGGTACAGACCCTAATACAAGACAGCCAATTTATCAGGTACCCAACGTTGGTGTAATGGCAGGTATCGGAAAATCTTTCAAAAATACCAATTCAATCATGTATAGTGGTGCATTAGAATATTCTTATGACAATGCATTTGCTGTAAGAGGAGGTTATTTCCACGAAAGTGAAGAGCAGGGAGCAAGACAGTTTGCAACTGCAGGTATTGGTTTAAAGTACCGTTCTTTCGGTCTTGATGTATCTTATTTGATCAATATGTCTAAAATTAATACAGCATTAGACAACACTATCCGTTTCGGTTTAACTTGGAACATCGGTGATGAAACTTCAAATGTAGATTATTAAAAAACATACTATAAAAAGTTTTGAAAAGTCTCATTTGTATGAGGCTTTTTTTTGTTTTGCTATTTTGATGTCATTTTCAAGAGCGTCTAATAAAATATTTAAATAAAAATTCACAATTCACGTACGAAGTAAAACTGACAATTCACATTTAACCCTTATTTTTGTAAAATGAACTATTCTGCGGAGCTTAAAAAAATCGTTACCAGCCAATATGTATATTCTTCGATACGAATTACATTGGCGACGGTGATTCCGTGTTTAGTTCTCTCCTATTTTGGTCTACTCAAAGAATATTTCCTTTTTCCTTTGGGAACCAGCTTTGTGGCATTGACTGACCAGCCGGGACCATTTATCAGACGTAGAAATTCATTGACATTTGCTATTTTCTGCTTTGTTGTTGTTGCATCAATTGCGAGTTTAGTGAAAGGCATTATTCCGCTTGTTCTTCTGGAAGTTATTGTTTTCGGAATGTTTTTCTCATTAATCGGAGTTTACGGACAAAGATTAGCGGCCGTAGGCTCATTAGCCTTAGTCGTGTTAGCCATTTTTATCGACGGTCATTTAACAGGAGCCAATATTCTTAAAAGCTTACTTATTTTCGCAGCCGGATGCATCTGGTTTTTGTTGATTTTCCTTATCGTCACAACGATTCAGCCTTATAAACTGGCAAGTCAAATGATCGGTGAAAATTACCTTCAGCTTGCTGAATTCCTGAAAATAAAAGCAAATTATTATCAGAAAAATCCTGATTTCGACAAGTTAAGCTTACAGATAATTGCCAAACAGATCGGCATAAAAAATCTTCAGGAGGAAACCCGGGAAACCGTTTTTAAAACAAGAACCATCGTTAACGAATCTACAACAATCAGCAGATTATTGATGCTGATGTTCCTGAATTCTATGGATCTTCACGAAAAGCTGATGACCTCTGAAAGCGATTACAAAAAGCTGCAGGAAAGTTTTAAAGACACTACAATCCTGGTAAAAATACACGATTATCTGAATATTCTTTCAGAAGAAATTGCCAATATTGGGATCTCTTTACAAAGCAGCGCCCGCGCAAAACCTATTTCCGATCTGGAAGTACATTTTCATGAGCTCAATGTACATTACTACGAATTGCGAAATAAAGAAATGACGCCCGAGAATCTGGAAAACTTCATGATTCTACGCCAGATTATGATGCGTATCAATGAAATTACCAAAGAGATCAGCGAGATTTATAAAGTTTTTTCACAGAACGTAAAGCTGGCGAAAAGTCTTTCTACAGGTTTAGATTTAAAGAAATTTATGCCTAAAGAAGAGAAAATTAATTTTAAGGTTTTAAAAAGCAATATTTCTCTTACCTCATCCCATTTCAGGCATGCAATAAGAATTACCATCGCTCTCTTAATCGGTTATCTGGTTTCTCTGCTGCCATTCCTGGTGATTGGGCATACCTATTGGATTTTAATCACCATTGTTGCAATCTTAAAACCAGCCTACTCTATTACCAAACAGAGAAATTTACTGCGTTTTTACGGCACCGTTGCCGGAGCAGTGATTGCGTATGGTTTATTGCATTTCATTCATATTAATGCTGTGCTTTTCGGTATTCTTTTAATTAGTATGATTTTGTGTTTCAGCTTATTAAAAGGTAAATATTTCTGGGCAGTTTTATTTATGACGATTTATGTTTTTATGAGTTTTAATTTCTTAAATCCTGGAAACGTAAATGTTATTTTCAAAGATAGAATTGTAGATACTTTTATCGCAGGAATTATTGCTTTTTTGGTTTCATACATTGTACTTCCGGTTTGGGAGCATACGCAGAATTTAGATTTAATGAAAAAATCTGCAGAATCTAATCTCACGTATTTTCACAGCGTGATGTCTAAGTTTCTGAACGAAAATTTCGATGTAGAAAACTATAAAGTAAAACGTAAAAACGCGATCATTTCATTAGCCAATCTCTCGGATAATTTCCAGAGAATGATTTCTGATCCCAAAAATCAGCAGAAAAAACTGGAAGTTGTGCATCAGTTTGTAGCAACATCACATTTGATTACAGCTTATACCGCTTCGTTGTCACAATATGCCAAAAGTAATCAGCAATACCCCGAAATAGATTCTGAAAGCTGGAGTAAAAAAATAGAATCAGAAATGAATCAGGTATCGGCCATATTGAATGGAGACAAAATAACCGAAACTTTAAAAATGGACAGCCGTCTGGAGCCTGAAGAATCGTCAATCGAAGATATGCTTCACAAAAGAAAAACCGAACTTCTGGAAAATGAGCATTTCGACATACGAGATCCGAATAAAATCTCTCACTTAACGGAATTGAAGAACATTCATGATGTTTTAGAACTTATTTATGATGTTGCCAAAGAACAGCGAAAGGTAATCGAGAAGTACAGAAACGAAGAGAAGACTACTCTTCCACAATCGTAAAGCAGTACTCATCAAAAAACTCTACTCTTGCCTTGAGTTCATCTGAGATTTGATCATCATGAACTCTGCATTTGATGTGGTGCAGATATTTTAATTCAAAAGGTCTTACTTCATAATGCTTTTTCAGCGACCAGTGCTTAGAATGATGAATCTTATACATACTTTCCTTCACGCTCCAGATAATGGTATAAAAAACAACTTCTGTATCAAAAGGGATAAACCCTCTTTCATTTTCGTACGTGAATTTATCGATAACCCTTAAAATTTTAGGATTAAATTTTTCAATATCAATTCCTATTTTATTCTTAGAAATAGCAATCGCTGCAAAAGGAAAAGAATGGGTGATCGAAATTTCGGCATCTTTGGGAGACAAGAAAGGCTCTCTTTCTTTGTACAGAATTTTAGAGTTGGGTTTTAAACTTTTCAAAAGTTTTCTGACCATTAAAACCTCCAGCAATTTTTTAGGATGATAATCTTTCACTTTATCGGCATTTTCGGGCTCTAAAAGCTCATCAATATTGAGCTCTTCATTCTCATCATATTTCCAGACCAGAATGGTTGCAGTATCATCAGAAAAATCTCGGTAAAGAGGCATGGGTTTGTTTATTGGGTAAAATTAGTGAAAAAATTTTGGTTGGATGATGGATGTTTGGTGATGGAAGTTTTTATTACTAATTGCTTTTTTATTTTAAACGCAAAGGTTTATTAATCGTTATGCTAAAGTTAAGGAGCAAAGAATAATCAATAAAATTGATTTGATGAAGCGTTTGTTTTATACGTAAGCTTCATCTGCGACTTGTCGCAAAACTTTGCTCCTTAAATAATACAGTTTGCAAAATAAATCTTTGCGTTTAATCAGAAGTTTTCCAAGATTCTCACACATAGTTCGTCATACTGAAAGCGTTTAAACGTTGTTTAAACGCAATATTGAGATGCTTTCAGCATGACAAAATTGATCGCAGAAATTTAGATTAAAATTTAAACAAAAATTCACTTAAATCCTAAGACTTAAGTGAATTTGAATATTATTTTAAGCTAAAAACAGTAAAGCGTAAAGCATTAAACTTCCACTTCCATCATCCAGCGTCCATCAATTTATTTCGACTGATGATTCTGGTCGTTTCTATGTTCCATAATTTGAAGATTTTCATCTACAAAATAAGCGCTTCCGAAACCGTTTACATAAGAACCTTTTACAGGATGAAGACCGATCAAGATAAAATCTTTCATTTCAGAAATAACATCTACTACTTTTCCGTGCGTTTCTTTTAACTGAGAAACAACAGTGTTCCAAATCTCAGAATCTCTTTCTACCTGCGAAGTTGATGCCTCAATGGTTAATCTTTCACGAGCATAAATCTGTTTTGTAGCAGACTCATCTTCGATAAACATAATCGACGTTTTTCTTCCGTTAGCAAGATTTTTGGTATGTTTTGCCATGAAAGAAACCAAAATATAGAATGTATTTTCTATCTGTACAAAAGGGGCATAGCTAGAATTGGGTGTTCCTTCTCCGTCTACCGTTGCGAGAATGATACTTTTTGTTCTTTCAACCAATTCTTTTACTTTGGGAGCAAGAGGCTTTGCCTGCCTTTGGGCTTCTTCCTGCGCATGTGTATGATTCATAATAGAGATTTATTTTGTGCAAAAATACATAATTTAGAATAAATAAAAATAAAATTCATGGTATGTATTATTTCATGCTAATCGGCAAGATGCTTTTTTTTATATCTAAATTATATGTTGTAATTTTGCACTTTATTTAATTGAAATTAAAAATTATTCATCGATATGAGTACTACATCACAATACGTTCCTTATAAAGTTAAGGATATTTCTCTTGCAGAATGGGGAAGAAAAGAAATCACCCTTGCAGAAGCAGAAATGCCGGGTTTAATGTCTATTCGTGAAGAATACGGACCATCTCAACCGTTGAAAGGAGCTAGAATCGCAGGATGTCTTCACATGACGATACAAACTGCCGTTTTGATCGAAACTTTGGTTGCTTTAGGAGCTGAGGTTACTTGGTCTTCTTGTAATATTTTTTCTACTCAGGATCACGCTGCTGCTGCTATTGCTGCTGCAGGAATTCCTGTTTACGCTTGGAAAGGCTTAAACGAAGAAGAATTTGACTGGTGTATCGAGCAGACTTTATTCTTCGGTGAAGACAGAAAACCATTAAACATGATTTTGGATGATGGTGGAGATTTAACAAACATGGTTTTTGATAAATACCCTGAATTCACAAAAGATATCAAAGGACTTTCTGAGGAAACTACAACCGGAGTTCACAGATTGTACGAAAGAATGAAAAACGGAACTTTGGTAATGCCTGCAATCAACGTAAACGATTCAGTTACCAAGTCTAAATTCGATAACAAATACGGATGTAAAGAATCTGCAGTAGATGCTGTAAGAAGAGCGACAGACCTTATGTTGGCAGGAAAAAGAGTGGTAGTTTGCGGATACGGAGACGTAGGTAAAGGTACTGCAGCTTCTTTCAGAGGAGCAGGTTCTATCGTTACCGTTACTGAGATCGACCCAATCTGTGCGCTTCAGGCTGCAATGGACGGTTACGAAGTAAAAAGATTAGACACTGTTGTAGATAACGCAGATATCGTAATCACGACTACAGGTAACTTCAACATCGTAAGAAAAGAACATTTCTTAAAATTAAAAGATAAAGCGATCGTTTGTAACATCGGTCATTTCGATAACGAAATCGATATGGCTTGGTTAAACGAAAACTACGGTCACACAAAATCTGAAGTAAAACCTCAGGTTGACATCTATACAATCGAAGGCAAAGAAGTAATTATTCTTGCTGAAGGTAGATTGGTAAACCTTGGTTGCGCAACAGGTCACCCGAGTTTTGTAATGTCTAACTCTTTCTCTAACCAGACTTTGGCTCAGATCGAACTTTGGACTAATTCTGAAGCTTACGGAAATGAAGTATATATGCTTCCTAAGCATTTGGATGAGAAAGTAGCGGCTCTTCACCTTAAAAAATTAAGCGTTGAGCTGGAAACTCTTTCTACTGAACAAGCTGAATACATCGGTGTAGATGTGAAAGGGCCATTCAAGCCTGAGTATTACAGATACTAAGATATCGCGATGCTTTGCTTGTTGAAGCATTTCAACTAAAAATAAAATCCCATTATTCAAAATAATGGGATTTTTTCTTTCAATATTTTAAAACTCATTAAGGAATTGCTATTTTTGACAAATTAAAATTTGAAAATGAAAAAGTATTTTTTCCTGAGTTTAATGAGCTCTGTAGTATTTTTTAACAGCTGCAACAGCACCGATGAATATGAGCTGATCACTGATCCTGTACAACAAAGAATATTGTTGAGTAAAGTGACAACGGTTTACTATGATAATCCCGCAAATCCTCAAACTACGGTATCAACTTTAGAATATAATAATCAGGGACAATTGATAAAAACATCATCAGCCGGTAGAAATTCTATCAACGAATACGATGCAACAGGAAAACCTGTAAAAACAAATTATTATAAAACAGATGGTACGCTAGAATATTATGCGCTTTACACTTATAATAATGATCAGCTTCAGAATGTAAAAGCAATTTACACCGACACTTCTTTAAACAGAACGATAAATTACGCTTATAGCAACGGAAAGGTAAGTACTTCTACTCTTTGCCAAACAGCAGACTGCAGCAACCCCGGTATATCTTCATACACTTATAATGGAGACAATATTACTGTAGAAACTTCAGAAATGGGCGGTACAATTACTTCTTTTACGAAAAATGAATATTTGTATGACAATCAGCTCAATCCTTATACTTTTACCAATAAATATTTCAGAATAATGATGGGAGGTGCGTATGCGTTGAGCAAAAACAATTACGCTTCAGAGCGAATCAGCTTTAAAGACAGTGCAGGAAATTGGGTTCAGAATCAAAACATTATTTACGAAATTCAGTACAACAGCGCACAATTACCTGTTCAGGTCATCGGAAAAGCCGCGAACGGAAACAATTATGTAAAATATAATTACGAATATATTCTTCAGTAATAAATAATCAAAACTTTCCTTTTTGGAGAGTTTTTGTTTTTTTAGGAGCAATTCCCGCTATCCGTTGTATCTTTTCTCCAAGCTAAACCTCATAGGTTTTGGAAACCTATGAGGTTTCCTCCATTCCTAAAAAAAGGATGCCTCTCCTATCGGGGCTATTATTTAACAACAGATTTCAATAAATTTCAATATCCTATGAAATAACGGCAAGCATTAACTTAAAAAATAATATATTTGAATGAATAATAAACAAAAAAATAACAAGTAATGAAAAAACAAGGAGTTTCAAATGCATTCGTAGCCGCATCTTGGGTGGCGCTCGCTGCAGGAATGATAGGATTTATCGTAGGGCTCGCAAGAGCTGAAATGCAGCTTAACGAAAAAGGATATTACTTTACCATACTACTTTACGGTTTGTTTGCGGTAGTTTCTCTACAGAAAGCTGTTCGTGACCGATTAGAAAACATCAAAGTAACCGATATCTATTACGGGATTTGCTGGTTTGCCACATTATCATCGATTGTTTTACTGGCAATTGGTCTTTGGAATGCGACCATTCTTCCTAGTGAAAAAGGTTTTTATGGTTTTGCATTTTTACTGGCTTTATTTGGTGCAATCGCCGTCCAGAAAAATACCCGAGACAATATGACTCAGGAATAAATAACTCACACTCACCAAAATTTGGTGAGTTTTTTTATTTTACATATATTTATTTCACAAAATACTGATATGTTTAAAAAACTTTTACCATTTATTTTATTACTCACTTTTCATTTCCTGCAATCGCAGAACGAATTTATTACCATTTGGAAACCTCCTACCGCGCCTAATATGGATTTCACCGTTGTAGCACCCTACCAGGTTGGAGCCAATCAGATATGGTTTCCCGGCGTAGGACAAAATTATACGATCAGTTGGGAAGAAGTAGGTTACCCGCAACACAACGGTACAATGCCTAATGTAACTTCTACTACTCAGATTTTAATTGACTTCGGAACAGCTTTAAATCCTTTACCGAATGATGTAAAATATAGAGTAAAAGTTAGCAATGGCAATGGCAGCTTCAACCAGATAAAGTTTGGATTGATGTATCCCAGTACAGCTTCATACCAATTTCCGATGTTCCAAAATCTTGGGAGTATTGAAAGAATACTTGAAGTAGAGCAATGGGGAAATATTCAGTGGACATCAATGTACAGTGCATTTGCAAATTGTGAACACTTAAAAATCACAGCAACAGATTTACCCAATTTTAATAATGTTACAGATGTCTCTTATATGTTTTATAAAATTCCTAATCTCGTTGCACATGCATCAATGGGAAATTGGAACATGTCAACAATTAAAAATTTTCAGGCAATGTTTGGTGGCTCATCGGGCGATCTAATTACTGATACATTTAATGCACCTATATATTCTTGGAACATCTCTTCCGCAGAAAACCTCAGCCATATGTTTGAGGGAAGATTCGCATTTAACCAGAATATCAATAATTGGAATACCACCAATGTTAAAAACATGAGCTATATGTTTGCCGGCTGTGAGGCTTTTAACCAACCTCTAAATAACTGGAATACTTCTAACGTTACAAACATGTCGAATATGTTTCAGAGTAGTAATTTTAATCAACCAATTAACAGCTGGAATACATCTAAAGTAACAGATATTTCCGGTATGTTTCATGATGCAGATTATTTTAACCAACCCCTTGTTTCCTGGAACACCAATAAACTTGAAAATATGAACAGTGCATTTGTGGGAGCAGACAGTTTTGATCAAAGCCTCGGAAGCTGGGATTTAAGCTCGCTTACGAATGCGACTCTTGCTATTAGCGGAACGGCAATGAGCTGCATTAATTACAGCAACACTCTTACAGGATGGGCACTAAACCCCAATACAGCCAACAATATTTCGTTGGGTCCGTTGCTTATGCTTTCCTATTCTCCAGATGTCATTACAGACAGAAATACACTAATCAGTAAAGGCTGGCAAATTTTCGGAGACACCTTAGGAACCTGCGTAACAAAAGAAGGTCTTGGAACTTCAGAAACAGTTTCTTTAAAATCTTCTGTTTATCCAAATCCTGCACATCACATTATTTATTTAAAAAATATGTCTGCTGCAACAAACTTTATCATAACAGATCTGAGTAGTAGAATAATGATGAAAGATATAGTAAAAGAAGATTTTATCAATATTCAAAACCTTACTTCTGGAACTTACATTTTACAAATCATTACAAAAGAAAAAACAGAATCTTTCAAATTCATCAAAAAATAAGAAAAGCCTCACAGAAATGTGGGGCTTTTCTATTTATAAAAAAGAATTAATCAATTTTCACGGAATCAAAAACTCACAATTGACAATTCATTATTCACTCTTAATTATCATATTGGTTAGGATGCTTTGTTTTAATATCATCCACGGTACCCAAAACTTTATCTTTCAAAGTATCTTGGTAAACCTGTAGTTTTTCTGCAATTTCTTCATTTCCGCTTCCTAAAATTTTAGCAGCTAAAATCCCGGCATTCAGTGCGCCGTTTAATGCAACGGTTGCCACAGGAATTCCGCCCGGCATCTGTAAAATAGACAAAACAGAATCCCAGCCATCAATAGAATTGCTGGAAAGTATAGGAACTCCGATTACCGGTAAAGTAGTACAGCTTGCAACCATTCCGGGAAGGTGAGCAGCTCCGCCCGCTCCGGCAATAATTACCTTCACCCCTCTTTCTTTTGCAGTTTTTGCATAATCAAACATTCTTTCAGGAGTTCTGTGAGCCGAAACCACGGTCAGTTCGTAAGGAATGTCTAAACTTTTCAAAAAATTAGCCGCTAATTCCATAATCGGTAAGTCACTCTGACTTCCCATAATAATTCCTACCATTTTTTCAATTTTATTAGATTTCAAAGATAAGGATTTTAAAAAATTGAATGTGAATTCTATCATTTGTAATTTTATTTATTCTGCGGGTTAAAGCTAAAAAATAACTTTTTGAGCATTAAAAGAGCGGGAATTTCCGGCTCATTATTTTTATATTTGCATACGAATCACATTTTAATTTTGAAAAATTACAAACTTACTTTAGCCATCCTCACTGTAGCCGTTGTTTGGGGAACTACTTTTTTATCTATTCGTGTGGCTGTCGAGACCATTCCTGCGTGGTTTGTAGCAGGAATCCGCCAGTTTTTAGCCGCAATTATAATGATGGTGATCCTTTTTTACAGAAAAGAATTCAAATGGATTGGTTGGAAAAACCTCGGCTACCAAATTGTTTTTTCGACCTTAATGCTTGTTATTGCCAATGGTATGACCACGGTTGCTGAGGAAACCGTCACCAGCAGTCTGGCTTCATTAGTGAGTGCCTGCTCACCCATCGTTGTATTTCTAGGAAGTGTGGCGATCGGATTACAGAAATTTAGTTTTCGCGCTTTAGTAGGGATAATATTGTGTTTCAGTGGTATTCTTTTTATATTTTGGGATGGCTTGAATGATCTTTCAAATCCTGATTATTTGGTAGGTGTCATCTTTCTTTTTATCGCAATTTTAGGATGGGCATCGGGAACGATTTTCACGAAAAAACTGAATATTCAAAGTAAAAACATAACCCTTAATCTTTTTTATCAATTTCTTTTTGCTGGAATAGTACAGTTGTGTTTTGCATTTCTGTTTTCCGACTCCTATCAATTTGAAAACTGGAGTTTAAAAAGTATTTCTGCAATGCTTTATCTATCTATTTTTGGTTCTGTGGCTGCTTTTTTTGCTTTTCATTATGCGTTAACAAGAGTTTCTCCGGTGCAGGTTTCAATTTTAGCATATATCAACACGATAATTTCAATATTCTTAAGCTGGCTGATTTTGGATGAAACGATTTCTGCTAAATTTATCATCGCAGCGATCTTGATTATTGTCGGGGTTTTTATCATTAATTATAATAAGGAGCTTTTTAAGAGGAAGAAGATTGAAGAAAATATTAATTAAAAGTACTGGGATAACATTTAGAAAGTTCTACATTCCTCCTTTTGAATTAATTGAAGGTGAAATAATTGTAATTTACCTGTATAATGGAGAACATGTTTTTGATCTTGAGATGCATTTGAAAAGCATTTTTGAGAGAAAAATTCAGGACGAAAATGTTATTGTAAATCAAAAGTTATCTTTTGTTGATTACATCAGTGAATCTGAATTTAGAAGAATTTTTTATCCAATTACCGTAAAAGAGTATTTAAAAAAACATGCTAATCAAGATAATTATTATGCAGATAAAATATATGATACTGATTGGATTACTCAACAAACAAAGATTAACTCTCTACCAGGAAATCCTAGAAAACTATTAAGTCTTTATTCAACATTGTCAAATTCAAATAATATTATGCTTGATATGATTGGACAAGATCCTGAAGGAGCTATGGAAACTTATAAAATTATTAAAAAGGAAACTCAAAGCGGAGGTTCAGCAATTATATTTGATAATTTTGATGACTTAAAAAATTATTGTCCTAAATGTATTGAAGTACAATTTATAAAATAAGTTAATTATTATGAAAAAAACAATCATCATCTCCATATCAGTAATCGCTCTAATCATTTTATCAATTACCATTTATTGGAATCTTCCTATTGAAATCACCAGAAAATCTGATATTAAATTGGGAAACCAAATCATCGAGAATATTGAAAATTACCGAAAAAACAGTTACAAACTTCCTGAAGTTAACGATTGGCAAACATTAGAGAAGTTGGGATTACAAAGAGATAATCCTGAAAAACCGGTTTACAACAAGGATGAGACAGGAAATTACGAACTGGTCTATGATGACGGTTTAGGCGGTCCTTATTTATTATGGAATTCAACAGAGAAAAAGTGGACGATTGATCAGCCAAAAATCAAATAAAAAAAGACTGCTTTTGGGCAGTCTTTCTCAATATATTTCAAAACGTTAAGCAATTACTCTTACCATCGCTTTTACCTGTATCAGTTTCTCCATCAATTCTTCTCTGGATTCTGCCAAAACATTGATGTGCCCCATTTTTCTTCCTGGCTTGGTTTCCGTTTTTCCGTAAAGGTGAATGTAGGTTTCCGGAAGTTTTAAAACCTCTTCCATTCCTTCATAAATTACTTTTCCTGAAAAGCCTTCTGCTCCGACTAAATTCAGCATTCCACTGTAAATAACGGCATCTGTATCGGCTAAAGGAAGATTTTTTACCACGCGATACATCTGTTCGAATTGCGAATTGGCATTTCCTTCCTGACTTTGATGTCCTGAATTGTGAAGCCTCGGAGCCGTTTCATTGACCCAGACTTTTCCTTCTTTATCTAAAAATAATTCAATTGCAAAAAGTCCCGGAGAATTTATGGCATTCAGGAATTTCTCAGTAATTGAATCGATTTGATCTTCAATTTCTTCACTCAAAAAAACCGGACAAATATTAAAGTCAAGCAAATTTAATTTCGGATCTGCGACCATTTCTGTAACTGGAAAAATTTGAGTTTCTCCGTTTTCGTTTTTAGCAACAATTACCGAAAGTTCTTTGTCGATATCAACCAGTTTTTCAAGAACAGAATCTTTAATCCAAAGATTTTTCATGTCTTCATTGGTACGGATAACCTGAACTCCTTTTCCATCGTAACCGCCTGTATTCATTTTCTGTACAAAAGGAAGTGGTATTTTTATTTCATCTGAACTTCCATCCATAATTTCAAAATCAGGACTTGGAATATCATGAGCCTTATAAAATTGCTTTTGAAGAATCTTTTGCTGAATGGTTTTGATGATTTGCGCATTAGGCACCACTTTCACCCCTTGTTTTTCGAGTTCAGCCAAAGCATCTGCATTTACATGCTCGATTTCGATTGTTACAACATCTTTATCTTTCCCAAAATTCAAAACTGTTTCATAATCATTGAAACTTCCTTGCGTAAAATGCGAAATATTATGACAAGGCGCATCTGATGCCGGATCTAAAGTGTAAAATTCATCATCATACTTCAGCGCTTCCTGAATCAACATTCTTCCAAGCTGTCCGCCTCCCAAAATTCCTATTTTCATTTCTTTCTTTTATTTTTTCTATTAGATTTAATTATTAGTTGAAACCTTTTTGCTTTTAAGCTCGCAAAGGCATTAGATTTCGTCGAATCTTCGATTTCATTTAGCAAAGACCTTAAAATTTATTGAATTTTATCAATTTTCAAATATCCTAATCCCATCGGATTTTCCTGATTTTCAGCATCAGACTTCATTAAAACAATTGAATATTTTTCTTTCATTTTTTCGGGTAGAATATCATTGACATTAAAAATATCATCAATATCAACACCATGTTTATCATCGATATGACTTACCGCACCTTCAAAACCCATTGTTTTATAAAACTCGGTTTGTTTGGCTTTTTTCACGATTTCAGCCATTGAAGTTCCAACCATTAAATGTTGCTCGTGAAACTCTTCAAAATAACCTTTCTTATATCCGCCTAAATTGATAAAATACAGTTGATTTTCTGAAACTTCTTCTCCTTTTTCTACAATCTTTACTTCAAAACCATCAGCAAATTTCACTTCCTGATAACAGTCGAGATGAATTTTTCCATCAGCTTCTTTCCAGAACTCTTTAATATCCGGAACCAAATCTTTGAGGCTTTCAGCGATCCCAAAGAAAACATCATGTTGTTCTATATTTCTGCCTTTTGGCGTTGCACCGAGGATCATATAAAATAACTTCATTTTGAATTTTATTTTTGCAAAAATACGGCAAAAAATAATCTTGGGTTAATGTTTGCCTGAAAACCGCAATAGTTTTATATTTGTACCATGTCGGAGATCATTATTCTTTTTCTTGGCGCTATCTCGGCCGGTCTTTTAGGTTCACTTACCGGTTTGGGAGGAGGAGTTATCATTATCCCTTTATTAACGCTTGGTTTTGGCGTTCCTATGCATTACGCAATTGGCGCTTCACTGATTTCGGTGATCGGAACATCTTCCGGTGCAGCCGTTGCTTTCGTAAAAGAAGGTTTTACCAATATGAGGATCGGAATGTTCCTGGAGATTGCAACCACTTCAGGAGCAATTGTTGGTGCATTGGTTTCTGGAATGCTGAATCCTAATACAATCGGGATCATCTTTGCCAGCATACTTTTGCTTACAGTTATTTTAAATCTTAAAGGAAAGCCTGATCATCAGGAGCCTCTAATTAAAGGAAGCCTTGAAGATAAGCTCAAGCTCTACGGTACTTTTCCCGATAAAGGAATTGTAAAAAACTATGCCGCAAGAAATACTGTTCCTGGGTTTTTTATGATGATGTTTGCAGGCGCAATGTCGGGGCTTTTAGGAATCGGTTCGGGAGCTTTGAAAGTTTTGGCAATGGATAATATGATGAGATTACCCTTCAAGGTTTCGACAACGACCAGTAATTTTATGATTGGCGTAACTGCAGTAGCCAGCTCATTAATCTATTTTCAGAGAGGAGAAATTATTCCCGTAATTGTAGCACCCGTTTTGGTAGGTGTTGTTGTCGGAAGTTTTATAGGATCTAAAACCTTAATGGTTTCAAAAACAAAAAAACTGAAGACATTTTTTGCCATCGTTATTACGATTCTTTCAGTGTATATGATGTATAACGGTATTAGAAGCAATTTCTCATGAGAAAAGATTTTACAGATATTGATCTTAACCGTTCTGTCGGGAATCTCCTTCGTTTGGGCGTTATTTTATCGGTTATCACTTCATTGATTGGTTTTGTAAAGCTTTTTATGGAAGGTTTCCAAATGCCCAGAAAATATAAGCTTCTAGACATGGGAACTTCTTCAGAGAAAGTGTGGAGTCATTTCTGGGAAACACTTTGCAAAGGTGACGGCATGGCCATCATTCAGTTGGGAATTCTGATGCTTATTTTCACACCGTTGATGAGAATTATTTTTGCACTTATTGGCTATCTTAAAGAGAAAGATTATGTCTACGTTGTCATTTCTTCAATTGTCTTGGCAATTATGGCGGTAAGTTTCTTTACGGGATATGCGCATTAATTATCATTGATGATTGATCAACAATAATTGATTTAATTCTCATAAAATTCCAGAGGTAAATCATCCGGATCTTGTGTAAAGAAAAACCCTTTTCCGGTAAATTCATCAATGCGTATTTCTTCGCAGTTTAAACCTTTTTGAATTAATTCTTCACGTTTTTCATTGACGTTTTCTACCGAAAATGCCAAATGTCGTAAGCCACAAGATTCAGGTCTTGAAGGTCTCTTGGGAGAGTTAGGAAAAGAAAATAACTCAATAACATAATGTTCCCCGATAGCTAAATCAAGCTTGTAAGACTGCCTTTCTTCACGGTATACTTCACGAATAATATTTAAACCTAAAACATCCGTATAAAACTTTTTTGAAACTTGGTAATCTGAGCAAATGATAGCGATATGATGAATTTTCATTTTAAATTATTTATTACAGTTTGTTCTTCTTGTATCGATTAAATATTGAATTTTCCAGACATTATTTTGTTTTACCAGCTGAAAACTATTGGCTCCGCAATGTGAGAATTTCCCTTTGTAATAAAATTCGTACGGTGTAAAAACGCTTGCCAGATTTCCGTCAACATGAATAGCTTCAAATTTAATCTTTTCGTCTGCATCATTTTTTGATAGCTTAGAGAAAGAGGATAAGAAATCTTGTAGCTTTTCTGTTTTCACTGCATCACTTTTCGTAATTGTTTGTAAAATTGCGTTATCGGCAAAGACAGATTTTATCATGACTGTATCTGCATTTTTCATGCCTGTAAAAAGATTTTCTACACTTTCTTTTATCGCATCGTTTTCTGTTTTTTGAGCAAAACAAAACGAGCTTAAAAACAACAGAACTATTAAAAATTTTTCCATAATTACGGTTTAAGGTTTAAAATTAAAAAAAATATACTCCGGCACAACTGTTTATATAAAAACTGGCACGAAATTACCTGAAAATAGCTTATTTTTATCCGTTTATTTTAAGATATATGTGGGAAACTTACCTTGTTCTAAGTATTTTATTACTGATTTTAACCGTATTGCCAAAACTTCCAAGCCCGCATTGGATTTTTCGCTTTCCCGATTTTGGTAAAATACAGATTACCTATTTTACAATTATCACTTTTGCTTTAGGATTTATTGTCGAAAAAACACAGTATTTTTGGTATATGCAAGGTTTATTATTAGCCATGATCATTTACCACGGGATCACACTTATAAAATACACTCCGCTATACAAAGTAAAAAAACAGCCGCAGACCGATAAATCTTCAAAGAAATACCATTTTATATCTGCCAATGTCTATCAGTTTAATACAGATTTCGGTAAATTTATTCAATTAATCAAAAAAAATAAGCCTGAAATATTCTTAACGATGGAAAGCAACGGTGATTGGGAAAAAGCGTTGCAGGTTTTAGAAAAGGAGTATCCGTACCAACATAAAGTTACCCTTGAAAACACGTACGGAATGCATTTTTATTCTAAAATGAAAATTGAAGAATCAAAAACGTATTATTTCGTAGCGGATGATATCCCGAGTATTGAGGCACATTTAAAAACCGAAGATGGTTTTGAGTTTGTATTTTTTGGGGTTCATCCGCCACCGCCAAGTCCGACCGAAGAAGAAACTTCAAAGGAAAGAGACGGTGACATTCTAAGCGTTGCCAGACGAGTGACTGAAATAAAAAAACCTGTAATTGTTGTAGGAGATTTCAATAACGTTGCGTGGTCTAAATCTTCCGTTTTATTCAGAAAAACAAGTCATTTGATCGATCCTAGAGTCGGGCATGCTTTTGTTTCTACATTTCATGCAAAGTACAGGCTTTTTAGATTTCCTATTGATTTGATGTTTCACAGTGATGATATTTTCATTAAGGATTTAAAAACACTTGAAAATTTTGGTTCAGACCACCTTCCTGTATATTGTGAGTTTTTCATCGACCATCACAATGATGATCAGGAGGAACGTGTAGAACAGGCAGATGCTGAAGAAATAGCTGAAGCAAAGGAAATGATCGAAGAAGGCAAAGAAGAGGATGGTGAGCGCGATGCCGTAGTTACCGAAGATTGAGAATTACTTTGAAGTTTATACCATTTAATTATTGACTTTATCAGAATAATTTTAACAATCTGCGGGCTTTAAAAGAATGATGATTTTTTAGCTTCATCAAATCAACTTGTTGATTATTCCTTGTTTCTTAATTTGATTACCGAAACTTAATTCTTTGCGTGGAAATTGATATTTAAAAATTTTCAGATGCCGTTAAAGAAAGTTACAAAGGCAAATGAAGCTTAAATAATTCATTTTTTTAATAATGAATTTATTTCTGAATCTCAGCCGGTTTCTTTTTACTTCTCAGATAAATACTTCCTGTAACCATCACAAAAAGAACTCCGACAATGAAGCCTCCAATGACATCTGTAAACCAGTGCGCACCCAAATAAATACGTGAAACAGCTCCCAAAACAATCATTGCCAGAAAGATTACTGTAATCATTATTTTCCAGGAAATTTTTAAAATGCTCGAAGAGATAGCAATCACTATTAATGTTCCGAAAAAAGCAGTATAAAACAGAACATGTCCGCTCGGAAAGCTTTGATAATGCGTTTCTTCAACAATTCTTACAAAATCTGTCGTTGGCCGTGGACGGTCGATGAGCATTTTTAAAACATAACTTACGCCGCCTGATAATAGACACGATAATACAAATAATCCTTCCCTGAAATATTTAAATATCAAAAAAACCAAAGAAAATACAGTAACCATGATCGCTGCAACATAAACTGTTCCGAGCCAACTAAAACCTTTCATCAAAACATCCAAAAGTGCACTCGGATCTTCCTGCAGTTCCTGAGAAACAAGAAGATCCCAAGATTTTGGTGACGAGTCGACAACATAAAAACTCAAAAGGAGAAAAACAATGATAAAAAAAATAGAAAAACATAAAAAAAGTGTTTTTCTTCTATCTCTGAAATAGGTTGAGAAATTACTCAGAAACTCATTATTTTTAAACTCCATGTGATATGAATTTTGAATTATTTTAATTGAACATTTGTGTCTGCAAATTTGATGCAAATGCTTTCGAAATGACAAATTAATCATTTTTATTTAAATTATATTTTCTAAAAACTCATTGTAGATTTTTAATAAAATAAAGAAAGTATATTTGAAACATTAAACTTTATAATTTTTTTGAAGATCAATTATGATGAAAAAGCAGATCGCAAAAATAATAGGTTCCGGATTACTTGCCAGCTTTTTGGCAGGAACAATTTTTATGATTGGATTTTTGATCATAATTGATATGCAAACTTCAGATTATTATGAAGACGGAAGACCAAAAATGAATTGTTTTGGCGGTTTACAATATGGGATCGCGATAGGAATTCAGATTTTGATAGCTTTGTTTACTTTACCTGCATTTCTAATTCTTTTTAAGCAAATCAGAAAAAATAAATATCTTGTATTTCTAGTATTTTTTGCCGGATACTTGCTCTATTTTACTTTAATTTTAGCAAGTCTTTCGGAGTTTTCAGGCGAAGAATATGTTATCATTATTCCCTGGGTCAACTTTTTGGTGTGGATTTTCTATTACTTTAAATTGAGAAAGATGATTAACAGAAATGATGAGAATCAATAAAATTTCACATTCATTTTGATTGTTCTTAAAAAATTAATTCAGGAAGAATAAATCATGCTCAATTTGTCATTCCGTAGGAATCTCAGCTATTTTAAAATTACACTTCAAATAAATAATTCGAAAAATCTAAATTGGGATTAACACATCTTATCAATTCTAATTTTTTATTTCTGGAGAAATTCTTAATCTCTTTTTCCCTTTCAATTGCCTTATGAACCCATCCAAATTTTTCATAATAGATTAGAAACTCAGCATTATATTTAGCTGTGAAGCTATTTTCATTTTGTTTAGTAGAATGTTGAAACAGTCTTTTTTGAAGATTATTTGTAATACCTGTGTACAGTACAGTTTTTCTTTTATTTGTTAGGATATAAACATAAAATGTATAAATACCTTCAGAAAATTCTATCATTGTGTTATGCGTTTTTTATTCTTAAACATTAAAGATTGCTTAGATTCCTCCGGAATGACAAACTATATGCTTTAAATAAGTAATAAATTTAATAAAAAAACATTACAAAATTTATTCTCAGTTAATAATATAAAAGCAAAAAAGCGAACTAAATAAGCTCGCTTCTATTAATATGTTTTTGCATTCTAAAACTTCATCACATCCTTCACTACTCCATTTTTCTGAGTATGTTGCAGCAATTCAGCTTCAATAAAAGTTTTTATTTTTTCTTCTGAACCATCATTTGGAAACAGTAAGTGAACATTTGCACCGGCATCTAAAGTGAAGAATAGCGGCAAATCGGTTTCTCTTCTGAAATCCCAAATTTTATTGATCACTTCTAAAGTTCCTGTTTTCATTAAAATAAATGCAGGGTCGCTCATCATCATCATCGCATGAAGCGTCAATGCTTCATGTTCTACTAATTTTATAAAATGTTGCATATCTCCGCTTTTCAAGATTTCTTTCATCGGAACAAAATTTTCTCTTGCTTCCTGAAACCTTCTTTCTGCATAAGAATTGGTATTCATCAAACCATGACCAACTGTAGAAGAAACGCTTTTTACTCCTTCATGAATCAGCAAAACCCAATCGTTAAAATCTTTAAAAATATCATGAATTTCTGTATTAGGATATTGCACTGCGAACAAGTCTGAACTTCCATTTACCTGATCAGATTCACCCCAAACAACCAATCCGTTGTAAAGGCTTCTGCAAGCACTTCCACTTCCTAATCTTGCTAAAAAAGAGGCTTTTGTTAAAGATTCTTGATCAGAATTTTTTCCGGAAAAACTTTCATCCAGTTTCATCAGACATTTTGCAATCGCTCCAAAACCTGATGCTGAACTCGCAATACCCGAACTATGTGGAAATGTATTTTCTGTTCTGATAATGTATTTTCCTTTTAAAATCCAAGGCAAATATTGTTCTATATTTTTAAAATATTTTTCAATTTTTTCGGCAAATCTTACTTCTTCGTTTCCTGAAAGAAAAGTTTGCACAGAAAATGATTCATTTGCTACAAATTCCATCTCAGTATTTGTTTTGCAGTGATTCAATGTAAAACTGATACTAGGATTTGCCGGAATCTGATCTTTATATTTCCCCCAATATTTAATTAAGGCAATATTTGACGGACAGCTTTCTGAAACTGTTTGTGTATGTATATTAAACTCTTTTTTTCCTAAAAATTCCTGTGTTGTCATCGTTTAATTACTAAACTTTTAATTTTATATTTTTTGTATCAACCTTAATCTCAACATCAATTAATACATTTTCTCAATAATATCCGCATATTTTTTCAGCACGATATTTCTTTTTACTTTTAAAGTCGGGGTGATTTCGCCTGAGCCAATTTCAAATTCAGAAGGCATTAAGGTAAATTTCTTCACCTTTTCAAAGTCAGAAAGATGCTTTTGAAATTCGTTTACTTTTTCTTTGTAAAAATCCTGTATTTCTTTCTTATTTACAATTTCTTCCCAATTGGTAAACGGGATATTATTTTTCTTAAGATAACTTTCTAAAAACTCAAAATTTGGTACAATTAGGGCTGAAACAAATTGTTTTCCTTCTGCGATCAAAACAATCTGCTGAATAAAATTGTTATTGGTCAACAAATTTTCAATCATTTGCGGAGCAATATATTTTCCATTGGATGTTTTCATCAGATCTTTGATTCTGTCGGTAATAAATAAATTACCTTTTTCATCAAACTTTCCGGCATCGCCGGTTTTGAACCAACCATCCTGAGTAAAAACTTTTTCGGTTTCTTCAGGCTTGTTGTAGTAACCTTTCATAATTCCGTTTCCTTTTGCCTGAATTTCATCCTGTTCTCCAATACGAATTTCAACACCGGGTAAAGGTTTTCCGCAACTTCCATGCTCAAAATTTGTGAATGGAAAAGCTGTTAAAGTCGCCGTGGTTTCCGTAAGGCCGTAACCGACCGTCAAATGAATATTCACCGATTCAAAAAACTGGGTAACTTCCGGCGACAAAGAAGCACCTCCACAAGGCATAAACCAAAGTCTGCCACCCATTTTTTCTTTAATTTTACTGTAAACCAGCAATTCGGCAAATGTTTCTTTTATTTTTAAACCGAACGGAATTTTTTTTTCAGTTCTTCTCAATTCTCCGGTTTGTTTACCTGTTTCTAAAGCCCAATTGAAGATTTTCTTTTTTAATGACGAACCTCCTTCTGCTTTTTCTAAAACCCCGGCATATACCTTCTGAAAAAATCTCGGAACAGCGCACATCATCGTTGGTTTCACCTCTTCCAAAGCTTTCGCTATACTTTTCGGGTCTTCTAAAAAATAGACTCTTGCTCCGCCGTACAGGCAAAGCAAGCTCCAGCTTCTTTCGAAAACATGGGTCAACGGTAAAAATGCTAAGGAAAGCTCTTCTTCAAAATTTTTAAATTTAAAAAACTCAAAATGAGCATCAAATGCTTTAGTGAAATTTCCATGTGTTAACATCACTCCTTTTGGAGTTCCTGTGGTGCCTGAAGTATAAATAATGGTGGCTAGATCATCATCATTTTTAGAAATAATTTCAAGTTCCGGAGAAGATTTGGCAATAAAGTCTTCAAGATAAAAACTGTTGAATTCTTTCTTGATCCAGACCGATTTTTTAGAAACAATAATTGTTGTAAGATAATTGTCAGCGTCTTCTTTTTTCAAAATTTCAAGGCATCCGTCATATTGCACCTGATCTCCAACCAAAACAATTTTTGCTCCGGAATCTTTTAGTATAAATTCTGCCTGTTCTGCATTATTAGTGGAATAAATAGGAACTGTAATCGCACCAATTGACATGGCCGCCAAATCGAAAATCATCCATTCTGCAGAATTTTCGGCATAGATCGCTACTTTATCATTTTCGCCAATACCCGAATCTTTCAGAGCATTGGCCGTTTTAAAAACAATTTCGCTAAACTTTTTCCAGCTCAATTCTTTCCAGCCTTCCTTTTTTTTGAAACCGACTGCCGATTTTAAAGGGTGCTTTTCTATATTTTTTTTAATAATTGCCTCTGCAAGATTCATTATTTTTTGTTCAGCTTTTTGTCGTTAATATAATTGTTGAGATGAAAATCGATGCTTTCCTCTACCGGTATAAATTCAAAGTTCAATTTATCCTTAATTTTCTGATTAGAAATCATAGTAAGAGATGAAACGGCATCAATGTTTGATTTTGTAGCCATTTTCAGTTGAGGAAAAATCCATCCGAAAAGTAAATTGGCAATTCTACCGATTTTCAAAGTGCTTTTAGAAAGAATTTTAGCATCTTTCAAGCCTAATTTTGTTCTGATCTGTTTTCCAAGATCAGCGTATTTTTTATTTTCCGAAACGAGGATAAAACTTTCACCGAAAACATTATTTTCCATTAACTGAATTGAAATTTCAGCCACATCTCTTACGTCAACATAACTTGTACCGCCAGAGAAAGTAAAGCTATTGTTCTCAAAGGTCGGGAAAATATCTCCGCTGCTTTTCCCCCAGTTTCCGGTTCCGATGATCATTCCGGGATTAATGATAATCGTGTTTAAGCCTTCAGCAGAAGCTCTCCAGATTTCCATTTCAGAAAGATGCTTTGAAATAGCATAAGCAGAATGCTCTTCTTTAGGATTAAAATCTGAACTTTCGTCGAGCTCACCTTTTTCATTAAATGAATCCAACACAGCAATGGAACTGACGTGAAGAAATTTTTCTACTGTCGAATTTTCACAGGCAAAAAGAAGATTTTCGGTAGCCTTAATATTCGTATGATACATTTCTTTCTCATCTTTCGGATGAAAACTTACTTTTGCAGCACAGTGATACACTTCGGTAATATCTTTTAAGGCAGATTCAACAGAATTAATATCATCAAAATCGACATCAATCCATTCGATTTTATTGAAAAAATCATCAGGCTTTTCGGTATAAAACTGATAAGAATGTTTTACTTCGTTGATGTTGCTTGAAGGTCTTTTTGCAGCACGTACTTTTCTACCTTTTTTCAAAAGTTCCAAAACAATGACTCTGCCTAAAATTCCTGTTGCTCCTGTTACAAAAACCATGAATTTACTTCTAATTGATGACCTGCTAAAGTAGTCGATTTTAAATTTTTTAAAAAATAATTTAAGCGTAATTCAGCTTAAAAACGATTTATGCAAATTTGCAACTTTTTCAGCCAAAATTCATTAGATTTTTATAATTATTAAGATTAAATAGGGTCATAAAAAAAGGAAACCTACGTGGTAAGTTTCCTTTCTTATATAAATTTGCTAAGTATGAATTATTTACTAAATTCAAGTTAATAACTCAAATATTCACCTATAAAATGAAATTATTTTTCAAATAACCTGACATAAACCAATATATTTATCAACTTGACAAAACTAAGGTACAATAAAATAATTCACAATATTTAAAAATAAAATATTTGGGAAAAATTTAACAGTACTTAAAATGACTGGTTAGTTATTTAATTTGTAAAAAGTCTTTTACTGCGATTGAAAAATCAGCAGGATTATCTGCCTGAACCCAATGCGCTGCATTTTTAATTTTTACAAACTGAGCCTTTGGAAACTGCTGTTTGATCGAAAATTCATCCTGTGGCAAAATGTAATTTGATTTTTCACCAGCAATAAATAAAGTTTCGCCTTGAAAAACTCCGTATTTAATTGCATTAGAAACAAATTCGTTGTATTTCTCAGAAAGTGTTTTTAGATTAAATCTCCAGTTGAGTTTTTTACTATCGCCTGATTCTTCCCAATACAGATTTTTAGCTAAAAACTGAATCGTCGATTTCTCCGGAATATATTGCGTTAAAACTGCTTCCACTTCATTTCTGGAAGCAACCGTATTAAAATCTACTGTTTCCAGAGCTTTGATAATTCCCTGGTGATGCGGCGGATAAGCTTTTGGAGAAATATCTACAACAATTAATTTATCTACTTTTTCAGGATAATTGATTGCGAACTGCATTACTGCTTTTCCACCCAAAGAATGTCCTAAAACGTGAGCTTTTTCTATTCCGTAATGCGTCATATAATTGGCAATATCATCCGCCAAATCATCATGCGACATATTTTCAGAGTGAAAGCTTCTGCCGTGATTTCTTAAGTCAATTAAATGAACAGGCAAAAACTCGCCCAATTCTTTTCCGAAACTTCCCCAATTATCAAGCATTCCAAACAAACCGTGAAATACCAAAAGCGGTGTTGACGATATATTTTCGCCAAATATTTTTGAATGTAAAATTTCCATATATAAAATTTTTTAAGGAGGAAGTTGGATGATGGAGGCTGGAATTATTAAAAGTGTATAATCAAACTTCCAGCTTCGAACATCCAGCTTCAAGCTTTATGCCCATTTTGCTAATCTCTTTAAATACGCCTGAACCGTATTTTCCATTCCCATATATAAAGCTTCTGAAACCAAAGCATGACCAATGGAAACTTCCAAAAGATTGGGAATATTGTCTGCAAAATACTTTAAATTTTCTAAACTTAAATCGTGACCCGCATTGATTCCTAAACCAAATTCAGCAGCTTTTACAGCAGTTTCATAATATGGTTTAATAGCTTCTTCTTTATTTGTTGTATAATTTTTTGCGTACGCTTCTGTATACAGTTCAATTCTATCGGCTCCGGTTTTAGCAGCATACTCTACCAATTCAGGATCAGGATCAAGGAAGATAGACGTACGAATTCCTGCATTTTTAAATTCAGCTATAATTTCTCTTAAAAAATCAAAGTGCTTTTTGGTATCCCAACCTACGTTTGAAGTAATGGCATCATCAGCATCAGGAACCAAAGTTACCTGTTCCGGTTTTATTTCCAAAACCATGTCGATAAACTCCCGATGAGGATTTCCTTCAATATTATATTCGGTAGTTACCAAAGGTTTCAGGTCATACACATCTTTTCTTGTAATGTGTCTTTCATCAGGTCTTGGATGGATGGTGATTCCGTGCGCACCAAATTCCTGAATTTTTATTGCTGCTTCAGTAACACTTGGCGTTTCGCCTCCTCTTGCATTTCTCAGCGTTGCAATTTTATTAATGTTTACACTTAGTTTTGTCATTGTATTATTCAAGTTTAAGGCTAAAAATCAGAATTTTAAGTATGATAAACTTAAACTTAAAATCTCTTACCCTCATTAATTAAAGTACAAAAATAAAAAAACCACTCGAAAGTGGCTTTATAAAAGTTTTTTAACTTCCTGTGAGCGCAAGTCTCACTACCGTGAGAACGACGTTTACTGCAAGCCCAATCAATGCTAAATTACAAGCTGATTTTGCTGCAACAGGCTCATTTTCCTTTTTAACAAAGTAATAATTGCTCCGGCAAGTGGAATACAAAATGATAAAACCTTAAGTCCGATATGTAAATCTTCGTTGGACTTCTGTGGTAAGTTTTCTTTAAATTCTGACATAGTTTATATTTTATGATAATAGTAATTCGATAAATTTATAGGTATGATACGTTATTCGCTCGCTAAATCCGCTCATTCCTATTCCAGCTAAAATTCCGGTAGAGAAACGTAAAAAATTTGTGCTTTCTCTATTTAAATAGGCCTGCGTAAGCCCATCAATCAATGTGGGAAGAATAAGAATTATACTTATAATCATTCCTATCTGATAAAACCAAAGCAAAGGAATCATTATAAAAAAGCCCAAATATATACCTGTGCATCTTGCGCACACAGGAAATTGTTTCTTTTTATAAAAAAAAGATCGCGAAGGTATTCGGTGACAATCTACCCATTCTATTTTTGTCATCTTGCTAAAGTAATAAAAAATATTTATTTTGGAAATCCTATTTGCATAATTTGAAGATCAAATTCTTTTGAAGCAACCAATAAGTGATCAAAAATATCTGCCTGAATTTCCTCAAAACGTTGCCAATTTGAATCATTAGTAAAACAATACACTTCCATTGGAAGCCCTTGCGTAGTAATTTCTAGCTGACGTACCATGATTGGATTTTCTTTATTTATTTCACGATCATTTTCGAGATATTTCTGAGCGTAGTATCTAAAGACGCCAATATTAGTGAGCTGTCTTCCGTTGATTACTTTGTCTCGATGGCCAATCGATTCTTTTTCATGATTGATTTCAGAAGTTTTTTCGATCAGGTAATCAGATATTAGATTAATTTCTTTTAATCGTTCAATCTCTTCAGGATTTAAAAATTTAAATGAATTGATATTAAAGAAAATAGATTTTTTAATTCTTCGGGTATTCGATTCAGACATCACCTGGAGATTTTTAATCTCGGTAGTCAGCAAATCATACGTTGGAATTGATGAAATTGTTTTATCGAAATTAGCAATTTTGGTGGTTAACAAGCTGATATCCAAAATATTTCCTTCGATACTGTATTTAGGAATGCCGATCCAGTCACCTACTTTTAAACTTTTAGAAGTTGCTACGTGAATACCCGTTACAAAACCCAAAATAGTGTCTCTGAAAACCAATACCAAAACAGCCGTAATTGCCCCTAAACTTCCTACAATTGTAGTTCCTTTGATCCCAAAAACCACGCAGATACTCACAATGCTAAACAAGAATATTCCTAGAATTTTTACAGTTTCGGAAATCGCATTGATTGCCATTACCTTGTAATAATCCTGCTGTATTGTGAAATAGTTTCTAAATGCCGTTAATGAGCGGTACAACATTCCGGCAAGGATCATAACCAACCCTAAATTTACAGATCTGATAATGAAAATTGTTGTTTGTTTTAAAGCTCCTACAAAAATAGCCTCGTGCATAGAACCTACAATCGCCAAAGCTGTAAAATGAGCTACTGAATTGGTTATTTTAGATTGATAAATAGATTTTAAGATAGGAAATCGGTTTTCATTTCGGAAAAGTCGAAATACATAATTGATGATGATTTTAAAAATAAAATCCAGAAACAAAAAAATTGCCACCAACAAGCTCAGTTTCACAATGATGTGAAAGACCCAATCGAGCCCCGTGGGAGAAACCTTACTGATGTAAATGTAAAGTTGCTCGCTCATTTCCTGAAAAAAACTCTTGGTATCTTTTATTTCGTCTTTCATTGACAACAAATTTAATAAAATTAAGAGTTACTGCAACCCTAATCAAATAAGAATTTTTGATAACATTACACAAATATGAATAGCAATTATATAAAATATATTTAATAATAAAATCAAATTAACAATAAATTCATTAATTTAGTATTCTAAACCACAAAACTATAATCTTATGAAAAACTTCAACTTACTATTGATCTTCATCATTCTTTTATCATTTGGATCATGCCGATCAGATTCTGAAACACCTGCAGAAATAACAATTGATAGCACTATCAAAACCGGCAAACTTACTGGAAAAGTGATGTCCCAAAATGGTACCAAACCCATCGGCGGAGCATCAGTTTTTACTTTTGATGAAAAATATAAAATTTATTACACCACTTCTGATGCAAACGGCAATTTTACCTTAGAAGCTCCAGCCGGAAATCAGACGATTCATATTCAAACCGGTGACGGTAGTAATTTCCGTACTCAAATTGCAGCTACCGTTAAAAATAATGAAAATGTAAATCTGAATGCAAACCAAACTAAACTAAATCAGGTTGCAAAAATAGCCTATGTAAAAGGAACGTATGATAAAATTGAAGACATTATCCAGACTTTAGGGTATAACGCTACCGAGATCACCAATGCAGACCTTGCCAACATCAATACAATTGCTCAGTATGATATTATCTTTCTGAATTGCGGTTCACGAAATTACAGTGTGAATCAATCACTTTATCCTGCAATAGATGCCAATTTAGCTGTTTTTGTTGCCAACGGCGGAAGTATCTACGCTTCAGACTGGGATGTTTCTTATTTGGTTGGCGGAACAGACAATACAAGCAACTGTTCGCTTGCCGGAGGATTTGTTCCGGACACAAAGTTATGTTCAAAAAATACAGGAACTTCAGGAATAGTTGCAGCAACCGTAAACAATGCAGGATTATCCACCGCTTTAGGATTTAATACTGTTAATATTGATTTTGATTTAAGCTCATGGCAAAAAATTACAAATTACGATCCTGCGTATTGGGAAGTTTTAGTAAAAGAAACCTCATCCAATAATGCTTTAATGATCAGAACCAATCATTTTACGGCAACAGGAATTCCAAGCACTCCAATTGGTAATGCTCCCAATTCTACATTTACAACCGTTTGTATTACACTTCCGGGAAATATTCAGATTAGTATTTCTGTCCCTACCATTACAGTTCCTTATCTGGTGGCTTTAGGGGCAACTGTAGGGCCTTGTTCGGGATCAACAAACAGTGGCTACATTTATTACACAAGTTTCCACAACCATGCTTCAGGAAACATTGGTAACGCAGGAGTAATTCTACAGTACGTTATTCTGAATCTATAAATCGGCTTAAAAATTGATACATAAAAAGTGGCTTTTAAGTCACTTTTTTTATTAAAATAAATATGGATCATTCAATCATTACGTTTTTAAGTATTGTCTTGCTTATTCTGGGAATCTTAGGAACTTTTTTACCGGTTTTACCAGGGCTTGTCTTAAGTCTTGCCGGATTATTAATTTATAAATACGGAACAGATTCTGATCTTTCGATGATCTATATTTGGGCATTCGTTATTCTGACGCTTGCTTCGGCAGTTTTAAATTATGTAATTCCAGCAAAAACCAATAGAAAATATGGCGGAACACGCTGGGGAAGCATAGGCTCGGTTATTGGAACTATTGTCGGAATATTTCTTCCAATTCCTTTAGGATTTTTGGTAGGAATGTTTGCCGGAGTTTTTATCGGCGAACTTTTACACGACAGTAAAGACATGAATAAAGCTTTAAAATCAACAAAAGGAGCTTTCATTGGCTTTATCTACGGAACAGGATTTAGTTTAGTCGTTGGAATTGCAATGTTTTTAATTGTAATTTTAGACATCGTTAATGTAATATAGATAGAAATGTATAAAAGTATAATAGTCGGCCTAAGTTTTATTAGCTTAATGAATTGCAATGCACAGAAAGAAGCGAAAAAACAAGCTGTAAACAATCAAACACCCGTTGTGAATACTATTCCTACCAAGAACGAAGGCAAAATTATTTACTTCAACGAGGGAGAAAATAAATTCTTGCCAGAGTTTCAAATGAATGTAACGTTCAAAAATATTGCAGAAGACAGCCGTTGTCCTCAAGGCACACAATGTGTCTGGGCGGGAGTTGCCGTAGCTAATGTAGAATTGATGAGCACCACAAGCAGACCAATGACCTTTCAATTTTCAACTACAGACATGAAGGGAAAAGATTATCACAAAACGCAATCATTCAACGGATATACCATTTCTTTAAAAGAGATTACACCTCATCCGACGTCAGAAAATAGTGCAAAATCGCTTTCCGGAAAATACAGAATAGGAATTGAGATCAGTAAAGAAAATAATTAAACAACCTTACCAAGAGATCGCTTTCTTACCTTTTGATGCCAGATATTCGTTGATTTTCGAAAAAGGTTTACTCCCATAAAAACCTCTGTACACAGAGAAAGGCGAAGGATGCGCAGATTTTAAAATAAAATGTTTAGCCGGATTGATCAATTCGGCTTTTTTCTGTGCAAAAGCTCCCCATAAAACAAAAACTACATTTTCCTTCTTATCTGAAATTTCTTTAATGATAAAATCGGTAAACTTTTCCCAACCTAAATCTTTGTGAGAGTTCGGAGAATGAGCACGAACGGTTAACGTTGCATTCAACAACAAAACTCCCTGTTTAGCCCAATCGTCTAATTCTTTTGAAGTTCGCTCCACACCAACATCATCTTTTAATTCAGTGAAAATGTTTTTAAGCGAAGGCGGTGCCGTAACCTGTTCTGAAACTGAAAAGCACAAACCATTTGCCTGAAAATCGTTATGATAAGGATCCTGACCAATAATCACCACTTCCACATCTTCAAAAGCCGTTAATTCCAACGCTCTGAAAATCTGATTTTTTGGAGGGAATACTTTTGTAGTTGCGTATTCCTGTTTTACTTTCTCCCAAAGTTGGGTAAAGTATTCGGTGCTTTTTATAGGTGCTAAAACTTCTGTCCAGGTCATGATTTCAATTTAAAATTTGAGAACGGGTTAATCTTAAAATTCAATTTTTATGCTAAACTGTCATTGACTTCGTTCAATCTTAGATTTCTGAATGAAGCAAAGCGTAATAAGAATCTATTAGCAAAATTAATGATTAGAATTGAGATTCTTCCTTTGTCAGAAATGACAAAATCACATATTTTTCCTTAGGCTAAATACCAAATTCTCAGGAAAACCTTCATCCGCTCTCCCCTCTTCCAAAATAAATTGATGTTTTAAAAGAAGTAACTTTGAATTTTCATTGAATTTGTTGGTGAAAGCTAAAATTTCATCTAAATATAATTCATTAAAACCAAAATTCAAAACAGCTTTCAAAGCTTCAGACATGATTCCTTTTCTGTGATAATCAGGCAACAGTTCATACCCGACTTCGGCTTCTTTACGGTCTTCAGAAAATCGGTATAAACATATTGTTCCGATAAGATTTGTATGATTTTTTAAAGAGATTCCCCAATAAAATGTTTCCTTGTTTGCAGTTCGTTGTTTTATCGTTAAAATAAAGCTCAGCGCTTCATAATTCGTTTGTGGTGGATTTCTTTTTAAAAATCTATTGATTTCTTCATTGCTCCGAATTTTCAGAATATCCTCTGCGTGATTTTCATTGATTTCTTTAAGAATTAATCGTTCGGTTTCTATTCTCATATTTCAAATGTAGTAAAAACATATTTGAAGTTAAACTAATTTTCAAATTCTCAAATTAATTCATTTTCAAATTAATTATCTTTGCATTGTGTATATAAATAAAGAAGATTTAGACGAATTAGAGTTTCCGCAATTGCTTGCGGAAATTGCTCCTTTTGCATATTCTCCGAAAACGAGAGATAAAATTCTTGAACTTCGTCCGATGAACATTGACGAAGCTGAAGTTTCATTGAAAAAAACTTCCGAATATCTATCAAGTTTTGAAAGTTCAAATGCGGTTCCGTTTGATGAATATGAAGATATCGAAACTGAACTAAAGTTGATGCTGATCGAAAATTATCGATTGGAAAATGTAGCTTTTATCAAAATAAAAACGCTTACGGAACAGATCGGAAAACTACAGAAATTTTTTCCGACGATGCCCGAAACTTTTCCCAATTTGATTCAGGATGTTTCTGCACTTGAATATAAAAAGGAAATCATTGATAAAATTGATAAAGTCTTTAACCGTTTTGGCGAAGTGAAAAGTGAAGCTTCCTTGATTTTAAAAGAGTTGAGAACTGAAATTCAGCATGCTAAAAAAGCAATTACAGAAAATTTCAACAGAGCTTTGTTCAATTACGGACAGAGTGAATTTCTGGATGATATTCGAGAAACAATTATTGATGACCAAAGAGTTTTAGCCGTAAAATCAGCATACAAAAAAAGAGTTGCAGGAAGAGTTTTAGGACTTTCAAAAACAGGTTCTATCACTTATATGCAGCCGGATTCTGTGGTAAAACATCATTTTAAACTTAAGGAAAGTCAGGAAGAGGAAAAAAAGGAAATCGACAAAATTCTGAGAAAATTAACGGCAGAGTTGGCCGAATTTCAACCTCAGCTTTGGAGATATCAAATGTATATTTTCGATCTTGATTTGACGAGAGCCAAATCGAAGTTTGCCGAGCAAATCAACGGAATTTTACCTAAAATAAACCGCCATAAAACCTTACGATTAAAAGATGCTTTCCATCCTTTATTGTTTTTAAGAAATAAAGCAGAAAACAAAACTATTTTCCCACAAACATTAGCTTTAACGGAGCACAACAGAATTATCTGTATTTCCGGACCCAATGCCGGTGGAAAATCGATTACACTGAAAACTGTTGGGCTACTTCAACTAATGATTCAGAGCGGAATTTTAGTTCCTACACATCCGAAATCTGAGATGTTTTTCTTCGATAAGATAATGACCGATATTGGTGACAATCAATCTATTGAAAATCATCTTTCGACCTATTCATCAAGATTAAAGAAAATGGGCGGAATCATTCGTGAAGCTGATGGCGAAACGCTTTTACTGATCGACGAATTCGGAACAGGTTCTGATCCTGAGTTGGGTGGCGCTTTGGCAGAGAGTTTCTTAGAATTTTTCTATGACAAGAAAAGTTTTGCGATTATTACGACGCATTACACGAATATCAAACTTGTTGTAGAACAACTTCCCAATGCAGAAAATGCAGCGATGCTATTTAATGAAGAAACTTTGGAACCGATGTATAAACTGGAAGTCGGGCAAGCCGGAAGTTCGTTTACGTTTGAAGTTGCCGAAAAGAATAAAATCCCACGTTTTATCATTCATTCTGCGAAGAAAAAAGTGGAACATGATATTGTGAATTTAGATAAAACGATTGTAAAGCTTCAGCAGGAAAAATACGAAGTTGAAAAACTGAAAACTGATCTTGCAGAAAGAAAAGAATCGGTGGAAGACAAACGTGATAATTTGCAAAAACTAAATGAGCAGTTGCAGCAAAAGTTATTCAATTTTCAGAAATTATATGAAGATGAACACCGAAAACTTCAGTTTGGAAGCAAAATAGAAGCCTTTATCGACAGTTATGTGAAAGGAAAATCGAGGAAAGATGTGGTGAAAGATTTTGTAAAGATCTTGGAGCAGGAAAAATTCAGAAAAATTGGAGCTGATAAAGATGAATCTAAGCGTCTTCAGGTCGTAAAAAGAAAAATTACACAACAATTGAAGAAGGAAGATGTGATCGAAAAAATTACGGAAACCAACGAAAAAATTGAGGAAAAACGTAAATCTGACCGAGCTGTCTGGATGAAAGAAGGGCAACGCGTGAGAATTACCGGAAGTACGAGTGTGGGAACAATTGAGAAAATCTCGAGAAATAAAGTGACAGTCAATTACGGAACGTTTAAGACAATGATTGATGCTGACGAACTGGAAAGGATTTAATTTTGAATTAATTTTCAACGCAAAGATTATCTTCTACTTTTAATATTTTAAGAAGCAAAGAGTTGCGAACAAGTCGCTTAAGCTTGAATATCCAGACGATTTTTCAAATTATTTTATTGATTATTACTTTTAAATGACTGTAAAAACTCATATTACATTTAAGGAATTTTTGAATTTTAATATTAAAAGTTCATTGCCGAGAATTATTATTTTCTCTTTCATTATCCTGATATTTTTGGTTTTGAATCTTTATAATACTGAAAACGATACGCAGAATATCTTACAATCTGCATCGATTTGGTTTGCTGCTGTTTTTGTTTTTATCATCATCCGTTCTTATTTCCGTTTGAAGAATGCATTTTTTTCTAACAAGAAAATTCAGGAAGAAATTGTTTATACTTTCACTGAAGAAAAAGTTCAGACAAAGGGCGAAACTTTCGAAGGAGATTTCGCCTGGAATACAGTCTACAAGATTAAAGAAACCAAGGATTGGCTTTTGATCTATCAAAGTAAAACAACGATGAATATGGTTCCGAAAAAATACTTTTCCGACAGTCAGATTTCAGAACTGACGAACATGATTAAAAAAAGTAATGTAAAAGCAAAGCTTTTAAATAATTAAACTAAAAGAGAGCAACTAGATATCGCTCTCTTTTTTTATTTCTATTTTTGAAAGATGCTTGTAACTCTTAAAATATTATGGATTTTTTACAAAAAACTTCTTATTCCGGGAGTTTTGTTTTCTTTATTAACATCCATTCCTGCGGGAATAAATTTTGAAACCTTCAGCTTTGGATTTTTATTTATTTTCCCGTTGATGCAATATTTTATTTATGAATTAAGACTTAAAAACGAATATCATTTCTATGCTAATTTTGGGTTTTCAAGAATATCACTTTGGATGATAACAGTTGCTTTTAGCATTATTTTAAAACTTATTTCCGCTATTCTATGAGCAAGCTTCACATAGACAGTATTACAAAATCTTTTGGTAAAAAAGATATTTTAAAAGATATTTATTTAAGCTGTGAAACCGGAAATATTTGTGGTCTTTTGGGAAGAAATGGTTCTGGGAAATCAACTTTATTTCAAATTATTTTTGGAACGATAAAAGGTGATACTCAATATATAAAACTCAACGATATAATTTTAAAAAATCAGTCTGACAGGAAAAATAGAATCGCTTATTTACCTCAACATTCATTTTTACCGAAGAATATAAAGATCAAAAACCTTATTGATTTGTTTTGTGCTAAAGAAAATAGTACGAAAATTTCTCAATCAAAATTCATTCAACCATTTTTAAATGAAACCCCAAATACACTTTCCGGAGGCGAACTCAGAATTGTTGAAGTTTTGTTGATTATTTATTCCAAAGCTGAATTCGTTTTACTGGATGAACCTTTTCACAGCCTTTCGCCAAAAACAGTAACCGAAATAAAAACAATTATCAAACAACAAACTGACAAAGGTTTTATCATTTCAGATCATCAATATCATGACGTTTTAGATATTTCAGACAATATTTTTCTTCTTTCGGATACTCATTTAAAGCCAATCAAAGATTTAACAGAATTGAAAAGGTTTAATTACCTTCCTACAACTATTTAATTTATATCTTTGAACTATAAATATTCTTTTCATCATGACTTTCATCCACAAAGCAATCTATTTATCGGTATTTTGTATTTTCTCTTTTAGTTTGGTTAATGCTCAGAATAAAGTTCCTTTTGGTGTTGTAAAAGCCGAAGAAGGCTATGCAATGGTGCGTGTACACAAAGAAGATTACCGTAAAATTGTTGATAAAATCAGAATGAAAAAAGGAGACGTTTTTGTGTATGTAAAACCCGCTCCCGGAGAAACTGAATGGATATGGATAAAATATCCTGAAAAAGAAGAGCTCCCAAAGCCTTTCGTACGATACGACAGTCTTAATAAAGAAGGAATGGTGAATAAAGGCCGTATTGCATTTATCGATCAGCTTCCAAAGTTCACTCCGGTATTATCTAAAAACGGAAGATCGATCACTTTTACAGACAACAATAATCAGAAAATACCAACCGCTCAGCGAACGAAAGTGGTGATTGACATCTATCCCTCAAGCGCAAAATTTAAAAAACAGGAAAAGGATGCGGAAGGAAATATCGTTAAAATCGACAAACAAAAAACCTGGGGACTCGGAAAGGAACTTCCTGAAGATTTAAAAGAAATAAAATCAGTTCGTGTACAACAGCCCGGAAGAGGCTCTGTTTTCGTGAGAGAAGCGATTAAAAATATGTTTAATCCAACGATGGATTTTGACAATATGGGTGTTACATCAATCGATGATGATCATATTTTTCTTTATATGATTAATGGTTCTGGAGAGCACAGATACACTACTTTCTGGACCATTAAGGAAGGAAAAGCGATCAGCCAGATTATTTACAGCAACCCTGAATAATTCTTTACAAATATTCTTTTATTATTCTTATTTTTGCAACCGAAAAGTCATTAGCTTTTGGCGTATCGCTTTATGCTACTATTTTTCGAGAAACTGGTTCTGTTTAACCGCAGATTAAAAGGGAATCGTGTGAAAATCACGAACTGTCGCGCAACTGTAAGTAACCGAAGTCTTTATAAAAAACCACTGTGCAAAGCATGGGAAGGAATAAAGATGTTACAAGTCAGGAGACCTGCCTATTTCTTCAGACAAAAACTTTCGCGATTTGAAGTTTATTGATCTTATAGCTTTTTCGGGAATTTCATATTCCTGAATAATTCTGTTGGTTTCAATATCATTTCATTTTCGCTTTAATTTATAATGAAATATGACTACAGAAGAAAGAATTCAATCATCGGAAACCAGAATTTTCAAAGCCGTTTTCCCCAATACTACCAATCATTACGATACCCTTTTTGGAGGAACCGCCATGCAATTGATGGATGAAGTTGCCTTTATTACCGCAACAAGATTTGCCAGAAAACGAGTGGTAACCGTAAGCAGCGATAAAATTGATTTTAAAAAACCAATTCCAGCAGGAACGATTGTGGAATTAATCGGAAAAGTTTCACACGTTGGAAAAACCAGTATGAAAGTGAATGTTGAGATCTACACCGAGCAAATGTATTCTTACGAAAGAGAAAAGGCAATTGTAGGAGATTTTACTTTTGTAGCGATTGACGAATTTAAGAAACCAATTCAAATACTATAAATAGAGGTTTCGGCAACCTTTGGTTGCCGAAACCAATTGAAATTCAATGTTTTTTCAGAGTTTCGGCGGGCCTTTGGCCCGCCGAAACTCTGAAAAATTATAAAAACAACCAATTTATTCCTCTAAAATTTCCAAACGGATGTCTATAGGAATAGTCGTGATAATCAATATATGATTGTCTTCATCTCTTACTTCTACATCAGCATTAGAAAAGCTTCCGTCAGAATTTTTTTTCTTAACTATAATATCTTTAGCACTGAGAAATTTCTTAGGAATGATAAGCGTATAATTGTTTTCACTTTGATGGTAATCCAGTTCTTCTCTGCTGTAATCTTTTGTTTGCATGACATTTTTTGTAAATTAAAAACAATCTGCAGACCAAAATTCAAAAGTTTTTAATTTTAGTGATATGTTTTGTTATTTTATTACTTTTTCAGATTCTAGATTAAGATTCATGAGATAATGAAAAGCCTCTCCCATTTCATCAGAAGCTCTGCTGATAGCATTTTCAAGCATTTTTCTGATTTGCAACTCTGTTACTTTAGCTTCCGTCCAGCTTTTCCCTGAAGTATGAGAATTTAGAATAAAAGGCATAATTCTGTCGATTGCGCACGCAAAAATAGCATCGGGAGTTTGTTCTTCTTCAAATTCAAGCCACAGGTTGAAGAATTCTGAGCGAATTGGCTCGTCCAAAATTCCAAAAATATTCTGAGCGGATAGTTTTTCTCTTTCAAATTTGCCAACCATTGCCGCTTCGTCAAAAAGAAAAGTATCGCCTGCTTCAATTTCTACCAAATCATGGATGGAAAGCATTCTGATGACTCTCAACAAATCGATATCGGCTCTGTTTTTGGCGTACGGAAAAAGAATTTGAGCCAGAATAATAATCTGCCACGAATGTTCTGCTGTGTTTTCTCTTCTGGAATCATCTGCATTATAATTTCTTCTCTGCACATTTTTTAGTGCATCTACTGCGAGAATAAAATCAATTTCTTTCTGTATTTTCATTTATTTCTTCTTTAAAATATCGTTCTCTGGGATAGATTGTCGTTTTTGCAAACCACTTGTAATCTATAAATTCTCTTTTTACGGTTTTTACTCTTTCAGGATCTCTTGTATCTTCTTCAAATTCTAATACCTTCAATATTCCCCTTTCGGGAACGAACAGATATTCTGATGTAAGATTCCAGCAACATCCATTTTTTTGATAGGCAATAATTCTTTCACCTTCTTGATCTGTTTTAAACATTCCGGAATTTGAATGCACCAAATTCGTCAACTCATCACTCAAAACAAACCGCTGCGTAGAAATATTATTCAAATATACCTCATAAAAAGGACTTTCGTGATTACTGTTTCCGTTTCTAATGGCAACATCTTCAGTTCCGTCAAAATTGAAATCATCAAAAACAACTGAATTTTTCAATGAATCAAAAACAGGTTTGCGGCTTTCATTTAAATCTAAATAAAAATCGTCCGAAAAGAAAGTCTGATATTTCCTGGAAATACCTTTATTATAAAGATCTACGGTAGCCTTCCCGTTGCATTTATTCTCATTACAGGTTTCAATAGTAACGATCACATTAAAGCTTTTGGAAACATCTCTCAACTCAAAAATATTTTGCGCACTACAAAGTCCTCCTAAAAGAACAGATGTCATTAGAAATTTGCTGTAATCCATGGTGATAGTTTTATCATTTTTCAAATGAAAAGCTGAAAAATCTATAACAAATATAAAAATTTAAGCTCAAAAAATCAGTTTTTTTTCTACTATTTAATAGTAATTCAAAATTGCTAATTAAAATTATTCAATTGATTACCAATATTTTAGATTAATTTTAAAAATAATTTCACTACTTTGTATTGCATATTACCATTTTAATTACATATCTTTGTAATGTAAAATCGGATTAGGTTCATCTAGCTAGGAACCGAAATCTGAAAATTATATAACTCAATAACAAAAACCTATTAAAGATGAATACCGAAAATACCAAAGCGCAAATGCGAAAAGGGATTCTGGAATTCTGTATTTTGAGCCTTATCAATAATCGCGAAATGTACGTTTCTGATTTGATAGACGAGCTGAAAAAAGGAAAACTGGATGTCGTGGAAGGAACCCTCTACCCTCTTTTAACCCGATTGAAAAATGGAGAGTTTCTCTCTTACAGATGGGAAGAATCTACAGGAGGACCTCCCCGAAAATATTACCAAATTACAGAAAAAGGCAAAACGTTTTTATCTGAACTTCAAATAACCTGGAAAGAATTAACAGATTCTGTAAACCAAATTACCCAAAAACTTTAAAAACAAAAGCTATGAACAAGACACTCTCAATAGGACTCGCAGGTTTTTCTTTTACCATAGAAGAACACGCATACATAAAGCTTAGCGATTATCTGAATGCTCTTAGAAGCGCTTTGGATATTTCTGAAGCTGATGAGGTAATTCACGATATAGAAATAAGAATGGTTGAAATCTTCAGAGATTCTTTAGGAAAACGTGAAGTAATCAACGACGGTGATGTAGAAAGGGTAATTGCACAGATTGGTACTCCAGAAAAGATCGAAGAGCAGGAAGAAGCTTATTATTCTGAAAAAAATACAAACTCAAATAAAAACAATTCTACAGGAACAACCTACACAGATAAAAGACAATTGTTCCGGGATCCTGAAAATCAGAAAATTGCAGGGGTTTGTGCTGGTTTAGCAGCATATTCCGGAATGGAAATTTCTTGGATGAGATTGATCTGGGTGGGTGCATTTTTATTCTTATGGGTTGCACCGGGATCATCTTTTCTTGTAATTATTCTGTATTTTATTCTTTGGGCTGTTTTACCAAAAGCTGAATCTGCTTCAGATTTTCTAAAAATGAAGGGAAAGCCTTTAAATTTTGATAATCTAAAAGAAGAATCAAGTAAAATTGTACAGTTTGCCAACGAAACAAGTACAAGAGCTGGTGAAATTTTCATCGAAAACAAGCCGTACATCAACAATGCAGGAAACGGAATCTGGAATGTTTTCAAATATATAATCGGTGCATTTTTCGCCTTCATGGCAATAAGCAGCATCATCGGTGTATTTGTAGTATTCGGTTTATTTGGAATTGATTCTAATTTTCCCGGAGCAAATGAAATGAAATTTCTTTTTGATGACGATGGCCTTTACAATGTTTTGGCAGCATTAATTATCATTGGATCTTTAATACCGGCTATACTTTTCAGTCTGTTGAGCATTAAAATCTTCTCACCAAAAACTAAGTTGAGAAATATCGGTTGGGTTTTAGGAGTATTATTTTTAGCAGTAATAGGCTTAGGAACATTCTTCGGAGTGAGTATGGCAAAAAGAGAAATGCTTTTTAAAGGTCATAAAGAAGATACTGAAGAAATTGCAATCAATACAACATCAGACAGTCTTTATGTAGATGTAAAACAAATTTCTATTCCCCAGAACTTTACGGGATATGATGATGACATCTATTCAGATAAAAAATCGGTGTACAACAAAGATTACATTTATGTAGAAGTTACAAGAAAGGAAAATGTAAAAACACCTTATCTGATCATCAAAAAAGAGGCAAAAGGATATAATATACCGTTGAATGTAAATGTTCCTGTAGAAATTTCCGGTAATAAAGTATTACTTCCGAATTTTATTAAATATCCATATGATCACAGATTCAGAGATTATCACATTGATTATGAACTGGTAATTCCTCAAAATATGATTGTAATTCCTGTAAAAGATCACGGGATCGATTTTAAAGGAGATCTGGATAATAACGGTATTAATGATAACGAAGAATCTGACGACAATGAAGAAGGGAACATAAGCATTGAAAAAAACAAAATTTCAATCAACGGTTCTACCATCGAGTACAATTCGGATGATAAAGACAGTGTAATCATTAACGGAGTAAAAGTTGCCGAAAGAGATGCCAAGAAAAAGATAGACTCTATCAAAAACATCATCAAGCAACAAGAAACCGAGATAAAAAATATCAAAATAAAAGACGGCGATAAAGAAATTTCTATTAAAACTAAATAAGTAACCTCTGAGAGTGTTGGAAGGTGTGGATGAAAGACAACCGTTTGAAATTCACACTCTTCTTCTCTCAAAAATTTACAAAAAATTTCAATAGAAAGTGTTTTATCTCAAAAAAAGCTTTATATTTGTATATCCAGATTCTATAAAAACAAACACGAAAAAAATTTAAGCCATGGTACAAGTAGTTTTAGAAATTGCAGTAAAAATCGCAGATTTAATCAGCAGTTTATTTTAAGAGCGACAATATTTCAATATATTTGTAAAGTATAACCAAAGTTTGGTTATACTTTTTTGTTTTAAATATAAAATTACATGAAAAAGCTAATAGGTAGTCTAATGCTAAAAATTCTGGGTTGGAAAGTCGTTCTGCAGGGCGATGTCAGCAATCTTGACCGTTGCATTCTTGTTGTTGCACCACACACCCATAATATGGAATATCTATTGGGAAACTTAGCCTACTGGAAATTAGGAAAAAAATTGAAAATTATCATTAAAGACGCTCATACTAAAGCCTGGTACGGTTCAGTAGTAAGAGGTTTGGGTGGAATCGGCATCGACAGAAGTCAGAAAAACGATCTTATTAATTTTGTGGCTAATGAGTTTAAAAAAGATGATTTCAGCTTGGTGATTACGCCGGAAGGAACAAGAAGCTGGGTTCCGAAATGGAGAAAAGGTTTTTACCACATGGCTTTAGCAGCAAAAGTTCCTATTGTTTTGGCAGCGGGTGATTTTAAAAGAAATATTGTTTACTTAGGTTATCAAATTCCTTACGAAAGATTAGAAACGGCAAGTTTTGCTGAGGTAATGAAGGAAATTCAGGATTATTATATTAAAAATGACATCGGCCCAAAAATTCCGGCTAACTGGAATCCGAATATTATGGGAAATGACGCTGAAGAAGTTAGGAGTTAGGAGTTAGGAGTTAGGAGTTAGGAGTAAAATTACTTTTTACTTTTTACTTTTTACTTTTTACTTTAAAAAATTACCAATTACTTATTACACATAAAAATATGTACACAAAAGATAAAACGAAAGAAGAAATATTAGAATTCATCAACAACTGGGGTGAAGAAACTTTTGCGAAAACGATTGGTATTCATTTTATCGATATTGACATTGAAAACGAAACGCTGACTGCAACAATGCCTGTTACACCAAACATCCATCAACCTTTCGGAATTATGCATGGTGGAGCGAGCTGTGTTTTAGCCGAAACAATGGGTTCTAGTCTTTCTAATATTTTTATTGACGGAAGCAAATATTTTGGGGTGGGAACCAACATTAATTCCAATCATTTAAGAAGTAAAAAAGATGGTATTGTGACTGCCGTAGCAAGATTTATCAGAAAAGGAAAAACCATGCACGTTTCCGAGATTGAAATTCGTGATGAAAAAGGTCAGTTGATTAATCATACAACGATGACGAATACGATTATCAACCGATAAGAAATTTATTTTAAATAAAATTGAAAGGCTCAAATTTTTGAGTCTTTTTTATTATGTTACAACAAAATTTTTAGATTTTTATTTATTATGTAATTGAAAAACATAAATTTACACAGTATGAAAAAACATTTAATTATTCTGTTATATTCCGTATTATTCATTGTAACTTCATGTCGTAATGATGATGAAAACATTGAGAATAAAAATCAAATTAACTTTCAATTGATTGGAAAAGGAAATTTGATAGGAAATTATGTTAATCCTCAAAACACCATTATTACAAACTCTATACAATGGAATAATTTTCTTAATCAAATAGACAGCACAACTTATCAAACTTCTGCTAGTTTTATCACAACTTATATTGATTTTAACGAATTTATAGTTATCGTTGTAGTAGATGAAACGTATCCAAGCGGTGGACACTCAATCGAGATTACGAAAATAGAAGAATACCCTAAGTATATTACTATCAATGTAGAAAAATCATTAAAGGGGAACGTCACATCTTTTATCACTCAGCCTTATCATATTGTGAAAATTCCTAAAACCGCTAAATCTTTAATATTTAATTAAAGCATCCTGCAACCTTTTTATTTTTTTTCATCTTATATAAAGAAACCCTTAAATTTATATATCATGAAAAAACATTTACTTATTTTACTATGTTCCATCTTTTTTGTGACGATTTCCTGTCGTGATAATCATGATGATGAACAATTGGAGAATAAAAACCAAATTAATTTTCAGTTGATTGGAAAAGGAAACTTTGTGGGAAATTACGCTGCCCAACAAAATACAGTGATTACAAACACAACACAATGGAATAATTTTCTAGTTCAAATAGACGGTCAAAACAATCATCCTTCTACAGATTTTACAGAAACCAATATCGATTTTAATCAGTTTATGGTAATTGTTGTTATTGATGCAGTTTATCCAAATGGTGGACATTCCGTTGATATAATGACCGTTGAAGAAAATCCGCAAAATATTGAGATTGATGTTGAAAAATTACTTCAGGGAAATGTAACAACAGTTGTTACCCAACCATATCACATTGTGAAAATACCTAAAATTTTAAAACCTGTGATATTTAATTAAAATCTACTGCAACCTTTTTACATTTCCACATCTTATAAGAAAAGAATGACCATGAGAAATTTAATTTTACCATTTATTTTATTCCTGACGTTTGTATTTTCTTGTCGGGAAAATGATATGGATGAAGGGCTTGAGAAAAATATTAATTCAGTAAATTTATATATTGCTGGAGCAGAAAATAATGAAGCTTGCTATTGGAAAAATGGTCAAAAAGTTATTTTACAAAATGGCAGCGGATTGTATGCCCATCAAATAATTGCCGAAAACAATAACATTTATGTGTTCGGATCAATGACGAGTGAATACACTTTAAATTTACCATCAAAACACCATTACTTATGGAAAAATGGCATTAGGTACAATTTGGATGAATACTTAGAAGATGTTCCCAATCCAGGTCCAAACAGTAATTTTGGAATAAATTCTAAAATGATAGTGGAGAATGGCAATATATATTTCTCAGGTTATATTACAATTTATAATTCTTCTTCTACACTTTCTACAACAAGTTATTATTCTTGGAAAAATGGTATCAAAACTCTTATTTCAAATGATAATAATATAACTGTTCCTACATCTTATGATTTAATAAATAATGAAATTTACTTTAGCATTAGAAAAAACTATCAATATAATCCTCTTACGTGGGAAACAGGTTTTTTTAAAAACAATGTATATTTATCTATAGATAATAATTCTGATATTAAAAGCTATCATTCAGACAATACAGGAATATATGCTTTAATTAAAAATGTATTTACTAATCAACAATATCTAAAAAATATACATACAAATACGATTTTACAATTACCCACAAATCCTCCAGGGGAAATATTGAATGTTATTTGGGAAGGCAATGACAAGTATTATATAGGAACTAATTTTTATTATAAAAATAATACTTTAGTACAAATAAATGATCCCAATGGCTATAATAGAATTGGCAAATTCCATGTCAAGAACCAACAAATTTACATGATCAGATATAAAGAGGTAATAAATTTTGGAGATTTAGCTAAAGTTTTTATTAACAATATCGAGGTTCAAAACCAAACAATAACTCCAATTTCAGCTTCGGATGTAGAAGGTCTTTTATCAATTTATGTTGATTGATTTGATATGCAAAAACTCAACTGGCAAACAATCTATCTCAACTATTCCCCAAAACTTTTGGGGATTTGTCGCAGATATATCTCAGATCTTCAAAATGCGGAAGATATTGTGCAGGACAGTTTTATGACAGCGATTCAGAAAAATCATCAGTTAAAAGACGAGAAGGCAATTTTTGGTTGGCTGAAAAAAATTGTTATCAATAACGCATTACAGTTCATCCGAAAAACCAGTAAAGAGACCTTTATTACCACCGAACCATCAGAAATCCCAGATAATACATTGACCGAAATGACAACATCTGCAACCGACGAAAAAACACACATTCTATCATACGATTTTACAAGAGAAGAACTGTTGAAATCTATCGATAGTCTGCCTTCTCACCACAAATCAGTTTTCAATTTATATTATATCGAAAACTATTCTCATGCAGAAATTTCAAGTCTGCTGGAAATTCCGGTTAATACATCAAAATCTCATTTGATGAGAGCTAAAAAATCGATTCAAAGCTATTTAATTACACATTTTGTCAACAATGAAACTCCGAAAAATAAAACGGCTCAGCTTTTAGTTTTTCTTGGATTTGGTGGCTTGTTGTGGGCTCAAAATTTTCAAAGTAAATTTTCGGATTTTGTTATTTCACCATCGAAAAATTTCGAAATTCCGTCTGATATCGATTCGAATACAATTTTGTTTTCTTCAACCGAAAATTCCTGGAAACAGAAAGCAATTATCGGAACGACTTTCTTCATTATTATCGTTGGGTTTATTTTGTTTTTTAATCCTAAAAACTCTTTAATAACAACATTTACTCCAAACATTTCAAGTTCTAAACCAATAGAAAATATTACCACAACCGACCAAATAAAATTAAATACTGACAATAAATTATCTTTAAATGAAAGTCTAGAAAATGTAAAAACAGTTCAAAACTCAGTTTCAGAAAACAATAAAGATTTAAAATCAGAAAATCATTCCATTAAAACAAAAAACTTAGTATCTTCAAAGCCTATAACAAAAAAAGATTCTGCTGAAACTGTTTCTCACAAAGTGATTGTTGTAAAAAAAATAATTCAAAGAGATACTATTTTTATAGAAAGATAAAACTAAACCAACCATGCTTTTAAGAAAAATAATTTTACTTTTTTCTGTTATTTTCATTAATTCTACTTTCGCTCAACGCAAAAAAACAGATACCATTTACGTGTATGAAAAAGTGATTGTGTACGATACTATTTATCTGGAGAAAGCAATAAACTTAAAACCTGCAAGTTTTAAGTTTTCTTCTTTGGAAATCGAGGAAGAAGAAATTAAAGAAATTAATCTAAAAATTGATAAAGAAGAACTTGAAGAACAAAAACTAAAAATAAAAAGATTTCAATACGGAATTGAAGCTGGAATTGGTTTAAAAAAAGCAAGTTGGGCAGAAAATATCTCTGATAAAAATCAACAGTTTGGACAAAACTTAGGAATATGGATTTCTAAAAGCATTATCGATCCGAATTTTTCATTAATGCTTTCTGCAAATATCTATTCTTGGAATTCTACTTTTGATTTGGATGCCAATAAAGAAGAAACTTACCTCGACGGATTTTACTTTTCCAAAGACAACCAACCTCTACTCTTTCAAAGATTTAACAACAAACATTTTGAATATATTCTGCAATTAAAAGCAATTTACGAATGGAAAAATCTCCGTCCGTTTGTTGGTTTTTTAGCAAATAAAAATAATTACAAAATGCAGTTTTTAGTTCCTGAAAATAATGTTCTGAATAAATTGGATGATTTTAAAAGCAACCAAATCAACTTCGGATTTTCTTTAGGCTTACAATATCGAATGTTTAACCGATTTTTGATTGACGTGGAATACCAACATTATAAAATCAAGAATCTTTCTTTAAAAAACTCTTCATTTGATTTTGACATTTTTAAGACTAATAATACCTTTGCTGAAAGAAAAATCAGCTTAGGAATATCTTATTTTATTTCTAAATAATGGTTTTCTGAAAGATTCTAAAATTATGATCTATTTCAAATTTCCTTTTGACGAAAAACTCTATTCTACGGACGAAAATTCTAACACTCATTCAATCAATTTTCACTCTTTTAATAATGCTGAAAAAATTGATATTGCCGGAAAAGTTATTGAAAAAGATCTGTCAGAATTTGAAAATTTAGAGATCAGCTCACAAATTTTACCTGAAGATGAAACTCAGTTTATTGCAGAAACTCAAGCAGAATATTTGCAAAAGCTGAAAGAAGTAATTGAAATTATCAAAGAAAACAGCCTTCCGAAATTGGTGCTTTCCAGAAGAAAAATCTTCACTGATTTTACTGAAATAAATTTAAAAGAAAGTTTCAGCAACCTTTGTAGAAATTATCCCAATGCATTCAAATACCTTTTTTTTGACTGCAAAACGTCATGGATGGGTGCTTTTTCCGAAGTTTTAGGAAAATTCAATAAATCGACTCACGAATTTGAAACCATGAGTATTGCAGGAACAATTCCTGTGTCTGAAGAATGGACTAAAAAAGAGATTGAGGAACAGAAACCTGTTTCATCTTACATTAGAAATACTTTAACGAAATATGCCACTCTGACCGAAGTTCAGGAATCTGAAACGTACGATCATATTTCTGGAAATATAAAACATTTAAAAACAGATTTTAAAATAAAAATCAATCCTGAAGATTTAGATTCCATTATTAAGGAACTTCATCCGACGCCAGCAGTTTGTGGAATTCCAAAGGATTTTTGCAGAGAAGTTATCGAAAAGGTTGAGAAATTTCCTCGTGAATTGTATGCAGGATATATTAAGATTGAAACGGAAGATTACATACAATATTTTGTGAATTTACGTTGTGCAAGGTTATATAAAAACTCAGTTCATCTCTTTGTCGGTGGTGGGATTACCGCTCAAAGCAACCCCGAAAAAGAATGGCAGGAAACTGAACTTAAATCTGAAGCTGTACTTAAAAATTTGGTTGTAATTTAATAATTATCATCATTTTTAGACCAATAAAAAAACCTCCTTCACAACGAAAGAGGTTTTATATATTTATGTATCAAAGAATTACTTCTTTGCTCCTATTTTGCTCCAAGTATTCAGGATGAAAAGTAAACCAACACCCAACAATCCACAAGCGATTGAGATTAAGAATTTAACATTATCTTCAGATGTAATATCTGAATTCCAGTCTATTGCATACGTATTGATAGCGATAATTACGATAAATACGATTAAAAATACTTTATAAAACTTCTGCACGATCTAAAAATTTATATAATTCTGCACCAGCTGCGCAAAATTTGCGGTAAATAATTTAATTGAAATTGCCAGTAGAATAATTCCGAAAACTTTCTGAAGAATTGCCAAAGACGCCTCTCCCATTTTCTTCTCGATCCACTTCGCAGATTTCAGCACCAAATATACGAAAATTGTATTGAGAATGATCCCACAAATAATGTTAATATCATGAAACTCTGCTCTTAAAGATAAAGTAGTCGTTAAAGTTCCGGCACCTGCAACCAAAGGAAATGCAATCGGAACAATTGAGGCTGATTTTGCTTCGGTCGTTTTGTTGATTTCAATCCCTAAAATCATTTCAAGTGCAATGATAAAAATAACAAAAGCACCTGCAATAGCAAATGAATTGACATCTACACCAATGAATTTTAAGATCTTGTTTCCTACAAAAAGAAAAACAATCATAATCAATCCGGCTGTAATTGATGCTCTTCCGGCTTCAATTTGTCCGAATTTCTGTTGCAAGCTTACCACAATCGGAACCGAACCGATGATGTCGATGACCGCGAAAAGTACCATGAAACTGGTAATTACTTCTTTAAAAGAGAAACTGTTGAAAACCTCCATTTCTTACGATTATTAATTTCGCAAAAATATAAATAAAAAATGATTATTTACTAATAAGAGAATATAATTTAACAATATCTTTTAACAGATCGTTTATAGAATCTTCTGAGGTGATAGGAGAATACTTCTCAATCTGCACTTTTTGCAATAATTCCTGATAACTCTCAGCAACAGAACTTCCATTTTGTCTTTCAAGAAATACTTTAAAATCCTCTTTAGAACTTTGGAAATACTGATTTCTTACTTCCGCATCCATTTCGTCAAAGGTTTCAAAAAACTTAGGATAGTCACCTGCAATTTTCAGGTTTTCAAGATATGCAAAATAATCACTGATATCTGTTTTTAAACTTTCTCTGATTTCTTTTTCTGTTTCAGCAACAGAACCCAAAGGTTTCGGAGTTGGCTTTTCTTTAATTATAGTTTGTTTTTTTTGCCAATATTTAAACAAGATATAGGCGATGAATAAGCCAATTAATATAGCAATATTCACAAAAAGCACATTCCAGTTGAATTTACTTTTCTCTTTTACTTTAAAAGAAGTAGTTTTCAACACTGGGCTGTCAACGGTTTCCAGAAAAGTATTGGTATATTCATTTACTTTTTCTACGGTAGATCTTGCTTCTAAAACCTGATCATGCGAAAAAGCCGTTAAACCAAGTTTTTCCTGTCCAAGATTTACATATTCTTTTTCCGCCGGATTGAAGAAAGCAAAAGCTTCTGTTTTAACAATCAGTTCACCTGCTTTTTTGGGAATCAAGATATATTTAGCCAAAATTTCCCCTTTCATTCCTGTAAGACCTGGATTTAAGCGTGAAGTAATTTTGGGCGCAAAAATTTCATAATCGGGAGATTCTTCAATTTTAGGAAGATTCATGTCAGCAAGATTACCTTCACCAGATACTTTCACCGTTACATTAACAGGTTTTTTAGCTTCAATTTTTTCTTCTGTCGGACAATAAATATCCACTTTAAAATTGCCTACAGCATTTTTAAAAGATTGAGGTGAGCCTTCGGGAAGTTTTTTTACATTCAGCCTTACTTTATTGGAAGCTATTTTGCTTTTAGTAGAAAAAGTATTTACTGAAGCAGAAACCGAAGGAACTTCTACGTAACCCGACTCGTTTGGAAATACCATAAAAACAGCCAAAACCTGTGATGCCATATTTGCATATCCGGAAGGATCTATCTCTGATCTTTTTAAACTTACTGCGTGTACATTGAGGTTTTCCTGCTGTGGAAGCCTTATATTTTTTACTTTTCTAAGGTTGTCTATATTTTTGGAATAAACACGCAAAACAGCAATTGTAGGCTGATCCTGATACACTTCGCGGTCCTCAATTTCCATATTGAGATAAACATCATTGGCAAGATTTGCAATTGGTTTTTTCTCAATATCTTTTATGAAAATATCAAAAGGTTCAGTTTTATAGATTTTATTATTGACGTTTACCAAAACAGAACCAATTCTTACTTTGCCTTTTTGCTTAGGCTCAAGCGCAATTCTCGTGACATATTGATCGATTGCCGTGTTTGTATCGGAGTCGTTAACGATTTGATTGAATGATCCGCTACCGATCATATTAAACTTTGACAAATCCGGAAGCATGATTTTACTTTTCTGTTCCAGATTATTTCCGTTTAGTTCTAAAACAATTGTAAGATTTACGACTTCTTTACCGTTATAATCCGTTTTATCAGATTTCATAGACAGCTGTACCTGTCCGTAAGAAATTACAGATATGAGGGTAAATATTGCGTAAATAATTTTTTGTTTCATCACCAATCTTTCTCGTTGCTTTGCGGCTTTGAATAAGATTTTTCGTCTAAAATTCTTTTGGCAGTTTTTTTCTCTCTGCCGTTGATACTATCAAGGATGGCTTTTTCTAATTCTTTGGGAAGTTTGCCTTCGCCGCCTTTTCCTTGGGGTTTGTTTTCCTCACCTTTATTTTGTTGAGAACCCTCACCCTGATCCTTTTGTTGATTTTTAGAATCTCCTTTCTCTCCTTTGTTTTTATCTTCTCCGCCTCCGTTTTTACCGGAGCTTTTGTCCTTCTTGCTGTCGTTTCTCTCTTTTTCTTTCTGCTTCAGCTTAGCAATCTCATAGTTTTTTCTGGTCGCCTCATTGTAAGGATCTTGCTTCAGAGATTGTTTGTAATAATCAGCGGCTTTATCCGGCTGATTCATCTGCATCATTGTGTTTCCCAAATTGTGAAGCGTTGCCGCTTTATCCGGTAAAGTCTGAGAAAGTTTTTCAGCTTTTGCATACTCTTCTTTCGCTTCCTGATACATTTTTCTTTTGTACAGAGCATTTCCCAAATTATAGTGTGCTGTAAAATCACCAGAGTTTGATTTTATAGCTTCCATATACTTTGAAGAAGCGCCATCATAGTCATTAGCATTAAATTTTTTGTTGCCTTCAAAGACTAAAGTCTTATAACTTTCCTGCCCAAATAATGCACTTGAGAACGAAAAAGCAAACAATAACGCTAAAAATACAATTTTAGTATTCATCTCTTGCAAAATTATCCCTTTATATGTTAAGAAACAGCGTCTTATTTGTTAAAATTGGGTTAAAGTATTCAATGAAAAACCGAATTACTTTAAACATTAAAATCTCTTTTAGGATTAAATAGAAAAATCATCAAAAAGAAAAATATAGAAACGCCTAAAAAGTATTGGTAATAGTGATTGGCATTCTGAGAATTGACCGTTGTGTTGCTGTCTGATGCTTTTTTGTTGATTTCGTCAGCAATTCTTTTGGGAGCATCGTTCATATTATTACCGTCAATGTAGCTTCCGCCAGTAGATTCTGCCATTTTTTTCAGAGCTCCGGTTTGTCTTTTAGAGATAACAGTTTCACCATTCTGATCAAATTTATATCCGATAAGCTGTCCAAACTTATAAACTGGCACCGGCGCACCTTCATCAGTACCAACACCTACAGAAGTAATACTTATTCCTTCTTTGTTTGCCAAACGTATCGCTGCATTGTCATTTCCTTCATTATCTTCACCATCGCTTATTAAAACTACTTTTCTCGAACCTTTATTTATATTTTTAAATTTGGTTGCTGTAGTTTCCATTGCGAGAAGAAAATCTGTACCCTGAATCGTTATATTGTCTGTATCTAAATCTGAAATATAGTTTTCTACCGAGCTATAATCTGTCGTTAACGGCATTATAGAAACCGCTTCACCTGCAAAAATGACGATGCCTATCTTATCATTTTTAAGCTCATGCATGGTATTGATGATCAAATTCTTAGCTTGAGTAAGACGGTCTGGATTAATGTCTTCTGCATTCATAGAATTCGAAACATCCAATACAAACATCACATTGTTCATCTTTTGCTTGGTTTGTATGTTTTCGCTTCCGCTCAAAAGATCAATGATTGAAAACACCAAGAAAAGTGCTGCCAGAAAATAAAGTACCGGGAATATTTTTAAAAATCCCGAATTCTTTTCAAACAAACTTTCGTGAAATTTTGATTCTGCAAATAATTCTCTTTTCCTTTTTTTCCAACGCAGATAACGGATCAGAAAAAATGATAATAGCGGCAGAAGCAGCAATAACAAAAGATACCAGTAATTTCCTAAATACCAACCCATCAGCTTAAAAATTTATAAAGTACCCAACGTAAAATAGCATCAAAAACCAGCATTCCTAAAGCAATCCAGAGAAAAAGTCTAAAATATTCGTCATAATTATACATTCTTGAAACATTGATATCCGTTTTTTCAAGCTTATTAATCTCAGCATAAATTTCCTGTAATTTACTTTCAGAATCTGCTCTGTAATATTTGCCGTCTGTGGTTGCAGCAATTTCTCTCAGCATATTTTCATCAATAGAAACTTCTCTTTCATCGTAGATATATCCAAACTCATCGTAAGTAACGGGCATTAAAGCATAACCGTTTGTTCCAATTCCTATACAATATACCTTTATATGATTATCTTTAGCGAGAACAGCAGCAATCTCCGGCGGGAAGAGATTCCCTACAGGACTGTTTACTCCGTCAGTCATCAGGATAACCACTTTGCTTTTTGCTTTACTTTTCATCAGGTGATTTACAGCAACCGCCAATCCGTCTCCTACAGAAGTACCGTCTACCATTTCACGCTGATTCATGTTTACAATTTCTTCCTTTACGGCATCATGATCAAACGTCAATGGAACTTTTAGAAAGGCTTCCATTTTATACTTTACCAACCCAAATCTGTCATTAGGTCGTTTATTAATAAAGTCTACCGCAATATTTTTCAGCACTTCATAACGATCAGGTTCAAAATCTTTTGACAACATACTCAGTGAGACGTCTACAGCAAGCATTATATCAATTCCTTTTGTTTCATCTCTGTCCTGCGAAACCGAAAACGTTCTCGGTCTTGCCATAGCAATGATTAAAGCAGAAAGAATGATATATTTTGATAGTTTTAATAAGAAAAGCACGGGAAGAATTCCACTGTTTCCGTTCATTTTTTTTGTAGTGGGAACTTTAATCCCTTTTCTTTTTTTCTGACTTAAATCTTTAAATAAAAGCGGAATAAATACCAAAAATAAAAGAAAAAACCACGGACTGTAAAATTCAAAATCAAACATCTTTTCTCAGGTTTTCAAATTCAATATCCTTTGATGAGCGTTGCACAAAGGCTCTTATTTCGGCAAAATCTTTTTCCATCACCTCTTTATCAGGAAATGTTTTGGCAAATTTCACCAAATCACCTCGTAAAAAAACATCTTCTACAATCTTTTCGTTATCCTGGGAAATGGTATTGTTTTCTTTCATTAAAACTATTAGATCGTCCGTCAGCAAAATATCTGCAGGAATTCGGTACTGTTTAGTTATAAATTTTCTTGAAATATCGATTAACTCTACATAAAACGACCGGTAATTCCCCTCTTCGATATATTTTTTCTTCTTTAATGAATCTAATTCTTTTAAAGTCTGATTTGTGGCTACAACAGGTGAACTTTTGCGTCTTCTTCCGTATTTCACAAACATTACAATAGCAAAAATTAAACAGATAAAAGCGATTGCCGCCAAAACGTACCATTTATAAAGTTGCCAGTAATCAATTGCTTCCAAATCAACTTCCTTATTCTTCATAATGTCATTAATCTGGTCTTCTTTCAACGCAGTATTGATTACTTCAATTTCGTAAGGAATAGTTTTTAAAACCTTTTCTCCTACTTTAAATTCAAGTTCCGGAATTTTATAAACTCCTTCTTCATAAACAGCAAATTCTATTTTTCTTTCGTACGTATTGGCGTTGATGCTGATGCTGTCCGAAATTTCTTCAAAATGAAAAGGTAGCAACTCATCTTTTGGCGCTGTAACAACAGCACTACTTTTAAGATTATCTATTTTTATAACGAAATGATTAACTTCTCCCAAAGCGAGTGTCGTTTTCTCCAGTTTAGAAGAAAGCAACTGTGCAAAAGAATTCACACAGATAAAGAATGAGAGTAATAAAAATATTTTTTTCAATTTTATTTCTAAATTTTTAGCATGTTGTTGTCATTCTGATGAAGAAAAACCTAATATAACATGTAGATTCTGCTTTACATTACTCAGAACGACAGAGCAAATTCTACTTTATTTCTTCTGAAAATAATTATACAATAATTTTGAATAATCTTCGCCCGTGTTTATATTCAAAAATGAGGCTGAAGAATTGGCAAAATCTTCTTCCAGATTTCTCTGTTTCTGTTTTTGTGCTTCAGCAAAAGTGTATCTCCATCTTGCACTCGATGTATTTGCCCAAACCTGATTTCCTGTCTCGGCATCGTACAACAAAGTATAACCGACATCGGGAATTTCGTTATCTTTTTCATCATAGATTCTCATTCCCAAAAGCTGATGTTTTTTAGATGCTACTCTCAGAATTTTAGAATCGTAATCATCCTCAAAATCGGAAAGTAAAAATACAAGAGATTTTCTTTTAAAAATCCCCATCATATATTCTAAAGCTTTATCAACCTTTGATACCGCAGGAATATATTCAGCGGTCAAAATATGACTGATCATCGATAAAATATGCTTCCTGCCTTTCTGTGGCGGAATTACTTTGTACACTTTATCCGCAAATAAAATCAATCCTACTTTATCATTATTTCCTGCTGCAGAAAATCCTAAGCTTGCTGCAATTTCTGCAACATATTCTCTTTTAAGTTGGGTTTTTGTACCATAATCCATCGATGCGGAAATATCAACCAGAATCATCATCGTCAATTCTCTTTCCTCTTCCATTACCTTAATGAAAGGCTCACGGAACCGAGCTGTTTTATTCCAATCGATTCTGCGAATTTCATCTCCGAACTGATAAGGGCGGACTTCTGAAAATGTCATCCCCTGACCTTTGAAAGCACTGTGATATTGCCCCATCAAAGTAGCTTCCGTTTTCCTTCTGGTACGGATTTCTATTTGCTTGACTTTTTTTACAATATCTTTTATTTGCATGGTTTCCAATATAAATGATAATTGATAGATGATGATTGATAATACAAAATGATATCATTTATAAATCATCATTTATTAATCATATTTTAAGGTGCTTGAATTTTCGCTAAAATTCTATTTACAATTTCCTCAGAAGTAATTTCTTCAGCTTCAGCTTCAAAAGTAAGTCCAATTCTGTGTCTTAAAACATCCTGTGCTAAAGCTTTTACATCTTCAGGAATTACAAAAGCTCTTCCTTTCAAAAACGCATACGCTCTTGATGCAATGGCTAAGTTGATTGATGCTCTTGGTGAAGCTCCGAAACTGATGTAATTTTTCAGTTCAGAAAGACCATATTTTTCAGGGTAACGGGTTGCAAAAACCATGTCCAGAATATATTTTTCAATTTTTTCATCCAGATAAATCTGATTGACAATTGCTTTTGCTTCAACAATATTCTGTAATGAAATTACCTGTTTTATTTCAGGTTGATGTGAGGTAGAAACCATTCTCATTACTTTTCTTTCATCTTCAAATTCAGGATAATCGATTTTACATTTCAGCATAAAACGGTCGCTTTGTGCTTCAGGTAAAAGATAGGTTCCTTCCTGATCGATCGGGTTTTGAGTAGCTAAAACCAAAAAAGGTTTCGGTAACGGCATTGTTTCGTCACCGATAGTCACCTGCTTCTCCTGCATTACTTCCAAAAGAGCCGATTGCACCTTTGCAGGAGCTCGATTGATCTCATCTGCCAAAACAAAATTTGCAAAAACAGGACCTCTTTTTATAGAAAAATCATTTTCTTTGATATTATAAATCATTGTTCCCACCACATCTGCAGGAAGCAAATCTGGCGTAAACTGAATTCTTGAAAAATCGCCGTGAACCGCTTCTGCCAAAGTCTTTATCGCTAAAGTTTTTGCCAAACCGGGAACACCTTCCAGCAAAACATGTCCGTTTCCTAATAGACCGATCAAAAGCCGATCGATCATGTAATGTTGACCAATAATCGCTTTATTGATTTCCTGCCTTAGAAGATTAAAAAAATAATTTTGTTCTTTAACCTTTTCGGTCAATTGACGGATGTCTTCTGCTTGATATGAATCTGACATTAGTTTGAATTAAAATAATGGGTAAATTTCTGATAAATACTTGCACTAATCAACACAATTAATGCCATATTTGAGTTAAAGTTTGTTAAATATTCTCTCTTAAATATAAGAATAATAATTGAACTTTTACTAAATCTGCCTTAGGAAAACGCTTACTTTCATAAAAATCTATAAATTTTCATTCATTGATTCGGTCAAGAATTGTCATTTTCAGTTTATTAAACTATTTTTGAAGATTAAAAATATTGCAAAATGAATTATCATTTTCAAGCTCACAGACAGGTCAGAAAAAATCTTTTGGATATTCTTCAGAACACTTCTCACCAGGATCTGTTATTAATTCCGGATGGTTTTAATAATAATATCTATTGGAATATTGCCCACACCGTTGCTACACAGCAATTGCTGCATTATTACCTGAGTGGAAACACGTTCAGAATTGATAAATACTGGATTGAAACGTACAAAAAAGGCACGTTACCGAATCTGAATGTTCAAAAATCTGAAGTCGAGGATTTGGAATTTTTACTGACCGAAACTTCAAAAACTTTGATGAAAGATTTCGACAGTGATTTCTTTTCAGATTACGCGCCTTACACCACAAGTTTCGGGATGGATCTGAAAAGTATTCAGGATGCTATTATTTTTAACAACATGCACGAAAGTCTGCACTACGGCTATGCAATGGCGCAGAAAAGAGCAATTTTAGGAGAAAAAGGAAGGTAGTCAGTTTGTGAATTTTGCTACGCAAGTCAAAAGTCAATTGTGAATTTTACACATAGTTGAAAATTGATTTCGAAGAAAAGTTGACAATTGACCATTCACCATATAATTTTTATGACAAATCAATGAAAGACGATTTTATTTTTGGGCTTCGTCCCGTATTGGAAGCTATTGAAGCTGGAAAAACTATTGACAAAATTTTTGTACAAAATGCATTGCAGGGTGAGATTTACGCTGAACTGAAAGCTATTTTAGCAAAAAATAAAATACGTCCCAACTACGTTCCGGTAGAGAAACTTAACCGTTTTACAAGGAAAAACCACCAAGGTGTGGTAGCTTTTATTTCTGATGTTCCGTTTCACAGAATAGAAAATATTGTTCCTGAATTATTTGAAGAAGGTAAAACGCCATTCATTTTAATTTTAGACAGATTAACTGATGTAAGAAACTTCGGAGCAATTTGCAGAACTGCAGAATGTGTAGGAATTGATGCTATTGTAATTCCTGAAAAAGGAGGTGCACCGGTAAATTCTGATGCGATAAAAACTTCAGCCGGAGCGATGTACAACATTAAAATTTGTAAAGAACCGAACTTAGCTCACGTTGTAGATTTCCTACAGCAAAGTGGAATTGCAGTATTTTCTGCAACTGAAAAGGCACAAAAATTGATATACGACGTTGATTTTACTGCGCCTTGCGCCATTGTAATGGGAAATGAAGAGACCGGAATTTCTAAAGAAGTTCTGCATCATTCAGACGAAAAAATAAAACTTCCGATAGAAGGAAAAACACAATCTCTGAACGTTTCTGTCGCTTGCGGAGCTATTTTATATGAAGCAATGAGACAGAAAATCACAAAAATTTAATTCACCTTTTTAAAATTATTTAATGAAAAACATAGCAGCATTAGCGCTCATCTCAATAGCACTTGTTTCATGTAAAAAGGAAACAGCAACCGTAACAAAAATAGATCCTAAAACAGGAAAAACAATCACTGTAGAAGTTCCTGCAGATTCTGTAAAAGAAGTAAAAGCAGATGCTGCGATCAAGGATTCTGTGGGTATTTTCAAACAGACTTTTAAGCTTGAAAAAGGAAAAACTTATCCTTTGACAACGTACCAAAGAGATACAAAAACGATGACTGATCCGCAAGGCAAAACCATGACCGGAACCAGCGAATCTACTGACGAAATGAGTTTCACAGTGAATGATATCAAAGGGAATGTTTATGATCTTACCATCAACCTGATTGGAAAGAGAAACTCTCAATCTGCACAAGGAAAAACGGTTATTGTAGATACCAAACTTCCTCTTCCTAAAGAAGATGATCTGAAAATGATCTGGAATGTGAATAAAGCACTTACCGGAAACAAGCTGAATATGAAGATGGATACGAAAGGAAATGTAATTTCTATCACCGGATTTGAAGCTGTTTACACAAAAATTTCGGATGCGCTTAAAAACATCGTTAAAGACGCCAACCAAAGAGCAAGTGTTGTAGCAAGCCTTAAAGAAAGCTTTAACGAAAAAGTTCTGAAAGATCAGTTTGAAAAAAACCTTTCTGTAATTCCTAAAAAAGGAGCGAAAATCGGTGAAAAATGGAGTACTTCTGAAAGCGCAGATGAAGCAGGAAAAATCAAAGTAACTTCAAACTACACACTGAAAAGTGCAGGAAACGGAATTGTAGAAATTGCAATCACTGGTGGAATTCCTAAAAAAGAAGAGAAAAAATCTCAAGGTCCGATGACTCACAGCATGAGCAGTGAATTGTCTCAAAACGGAACGATCAAGTTTGATCAAAACACAGGGTGGATCAACAACCAAAACATCAGTGTAAAAACAACGCAGGTAGAAACTATTTCAGACGGAAAGCAATCTCAGTCTATGAAAAGTGTTTCTAACTCTTCTGTAATGGTAAACCCTTCATCTAAATAAGTTTTAGGGTTTGAGTGTCTGAAAGTTTTAGAACTGAAATTTTAAAACTTGAAATCTTGAACTTTGAATTATTAAATAAAAAGTAATATGTCTTTTATCAAAGGAATTTTTGAGATCGTTCTCGCAACTATTGTTATTTTTTTTGTTTGGAATATTTTGAAGAGAATTTTCTTCAAAAAGTTTTATAATTTCATGGGCTTCAAACCCAATAACAATCAACAGCAGGAAACCAAAAACTCAAAAACGAATATTGAAAAAAAAGTAAAGTGGGACGCAGAAACTGTGGACTATGAAGAGGTGAAGGAGAAAAGATAATTGTCTTTAAAATATTTATTTGATTCCTCTAAACATCTAAAATAAAAAATCTACTTAATAACCAAGATGGCAAAAAACAAAAACTTAATATATATTGCAGTTTCATTAATTGCATTTTTAGTTTTAGCATTTTTATATTCTACTCCTGTTTTTACGGGGAAACAGCTTTTCCAGCATGATATTGTACAATATCGAGGCGGCGCAAAAGAGTTGATTGATTATCGTAACAATTATGATAAAGAAACATACTGGAGTGATTCTATGTTTGGCGGAATGCCCACTTACCAGATGGGAAGCCGTTTTGAAGGCGACATTATCAAAAAACTAGACAGCTATCTGAATATTCTGCCAAGACCGGTTAATTATCTGTTTTTACTGTTCTCAGGATTTTTCCTTCTAGGAATGGTTGCCGTCAGAAATTGGAAATACGCTCTTTTGGGAGCTACTTTTTTTGGGCTCTCCACTTATTTTTACATCATTATTGCAGCCGGACACAACGGAAAAGTAAACACGATAGAATATTTCGCGCCGCTTTTAGCAGGAATTTTATTGGTTTATATCAGAAAAAAATACATCCTCGGATTTATTATCACTACCCTTTTCTTCGGATTACAGGTTGCGGCAAACCATCCACAAATGACCTATTATTTATTCTTAGGCTTAGGATTTTTATTTATTTCTGAATTGGTAAGAGCGATCAAAAAGAAAGTTCCGATGAAGCATTTTTTGATTTCATCAGGAATTATAGCTTCTGCTTTGGCAATCGGAGTTGGGATGAATTCCCAGAGAATCATGGCTAATTCTGAGTACATTAAAGAAACAGTAAGAGGAAAACAAATTCTGAATACCGAAACCCATACCGCCGGAAATACAGGAATGGATAAAGAAAGCATCCTGATGTGGAGCTACGGGCAGCTGGAAACTTTAAACCTATTCATTCCAAGATTAATGGGCGGCGGAAGCCAGGAACCTGAAGGAGCTGCAATGATGGAAAAAGTACAACAGATGGTTCAGGACAATGTAACTTCTCAGGCAGAAATGGATAGAGTTTCAAAAGGATTTGGAAGCTTGACATATTGGGGAGATCAGCCGGGAACTTCAGGACCAGCTTATCAAGGTGCCATTGTTTGTTTCCTTGCAATTCTAGGATTCTTTTTTGCCTCAAAAAAATACCGTTATTGGATTTTAGGTGCTACAATTCTCACCATATTATTGGCTTGGGGAAGCAACTTTATGCCACTTTCAGATTTCTTTATCGATTACGTTCCATTTTACAGCAAATTCAGAGCACCTTCTTCTATTTTGGTTGTTGTGGAATTGTTATTTCCATTAATAGCGATTATCGGATTGTATAGATTCTTCAATAGCGAAACGTTGGAAGAAGACTACAAAAAGAAAATCCTTACTTATGTTGGAGGTGGAACTTTGGGTTTAACTTTAATTCTAATCGTTTTCGGAAAATCGATTCTGGGTTTTGCCACGGATAATGAAAAAGTATACTTACCACCTTTTCTACTCGATTATTTGGTTGATGAACGTTTCAGTATGTTCAGAACTGATGCAATAAAAGCTTTCTTGTACGTCGGAATCACGGTAGCCGTTTTATTCTTTGCTTTAAAACAAAAGTTTAATCAGAATATTGCTTTAATTATCATCGGATTGGTAAGTTTATTTGATCTTTGGTCTGTAAATAAGCGTTATCTAAACGATGATAATTATGTAGATAAGATCTTTGCTGAAAACCCTTTCCAAACTGAAGGTTCAGATTATTTAGCTGAAAAAGTAGGTGATAACCCAAACCTACAGTCTATTTTAGCAAGTATTCCTGTCAACAAAACATTAGAAACAATTGCTGAAAATGACAAAAAACATTACCGAATTTACAACCAGGTTTTAGGAACAACGAGCGAAACTAACACGTCTTATTTTAAAGCTTCAATCGGAGGTTATCATGCGGTGAAACTGAGAAGATATGATGACTTATTAAATGAATATATTTCTAAAGTCGATAGCGTAAAAACTCCAAAAATCCTGAATTTGCTCAACACTAAATACATGATTTTTGGAAATCCGGGAGAGCCACAAGTTGTTCCAAATCCTAAAGCCAATGGAAATGCATGGTTTGTAAGTGATTTAAAATTTGTAAATACTCCAGACGAAGAAATTAAATATATCGGGGAGATCGACAGTAAGAAAACTGCTGTTATTAATGCTTCCGACAAATCATATTTCGATAACAGACCAGTTCAGGCAGATTCAACTGCTACCATTAACCTGACAAAATATGAGGCCAATGAATTAGAGTTCAAATCTCAGTCTAAAACTCCGCAATTAGCCGTTTTCTCTGAAATTTATTATCCTCATGGCTGGAAAGTTTTTGTTGATGAAAAAGAAGTCCCATACATCAAAGTCGATTATTTATTGCGTGCAGTACATGTTCCAGCTGGAAATCATCATATCAAAATGATTTTTGAGCCACAAGTCATCGAAACCGGAAAATGGATTTCTCTTCTTTGCTTCGGATTGTTTATTGCGTTGAGTGCTTTTGGAATTTTCTGGCTGAATAAAAAGAAAAAAGAGAACGTTTTAATTAAAGAAAAAAATATAACAAGCTAGAGCTTAAAAACCTAATACTCTTAACTTCTTAAATTAAATCTTAATGGTAAACAAACATTAAGGTCTGAATTAAGAAGTTAGTGTTTTAAAAACCTTATTTCTTCGGAATTTTAATTTCATGGAAGATAAAAAAATCCTCATCATCACCTATTATTGGCCACCTGCAGGAGGACCAGGCGTTCAGCGTTGGCTAAAATTTGCAAAATATCTTCCTGAATTTGGCTGGAAACCCATTATTTACACGCCTGAAAACCCAAGCTACCCTTTATTGGATGAAAGCTTAATGAAAGATGTTCCTGATGATTTGGAAATCGTAAGAACAAAAATCTGGGAGCCTTATCAATTGGCTGAAAAGCTTAATAAAAGCAATAAAAAATTCAAAGCCGGACAGTTTGATGTTGGCAATAATCAAAGCTGGAAATCTAAGCTTTCTATTTGGGTGAGAGGTAATTTTTTCATTCCCGACGCGAGAGTTTTTTGGGTTAATCCTTCCACAAAGTTTCTTGAGCAATATTTGAAAATCAATAATATTGAGACGATTGTTACTTCAGGGCCGCCCCACTCAATGCATTTGATTGGTTTAAACTTAAAAAAGAAATTTCCCGATTTAAAATGGATTGCAGATTTCCGTGACCCGTGGACAGAAATTTCGTATTATAAACATTTAAAACTGACCAACAGATCAGACAAAAAACACCGCCAATTGGAATCTCAAGTTTTTAAAAACGCAGATATTACTCTGGCAACAAGTTATACCGATGCTGAAAACTTCCGTAAAAGCGGAGCGAATGCGTTTTGTATCACTAATGGGTTCGATGAAACAGACTCAAACCCTCAAACCCTTAAACCCTCAAACTCTCCAACCCAATTTACACTAAGTTACATCGGTGTTTTAGAGCAGTTAAGAAACCCAGAAAATCTTTGGAAAGCGCTCGATAATTTGGTGAAAAACAATAGAGATTTTGAGGAAAACTTCAACCTTAAATTTGTCGGAAGAATTGATGATAAAATTTTAGAAGTTATTGAGAAGTCAAGCTTAAAAGATCATATTCAGAATCTTGGTTATCTTTCGCACGATAAAGCGGTTGATGAAATGGTGAAGTCTTCCCTTTTATTGATTACTAATTTTCCAAATGACTCTTCAAAAGGCATTATTCCTGGGAAAATATTTGAATATTTAGCAACTGGAAAACAAATTATATCTTTCGGTCCTAATGAAGCTGATGTTGCAAAAATTTTAGATCAAACAAAAGCCGGAAAACATTTTGGATACAATGATTCCAGAGAAATTGAGGATTTTATTTTAGAAAAATTCGAAATGTGGAAAAATGGAAACCGTTTAGAAAACACTCAAAATATTGAGCAGTTTTCTAGGAAAAATTTAACGAAACAATTGGTACAAATTCTGTAAACTACCCCGTCTTCAACTTCGTTGAATCTACCCTTTATAAAAGGGGAATTTTAAATCGTCCATTCGTCATTGATGACAGCGATTACGTAATATTTCCCTTCAAATTCTTCAAACACAAATCGGAGTGCATTCCAATCCATTCCGCCATTTTTTTCAGATCCGGGAATATAATTTTCTGTAAAATTGGCATTTGGATATATTTCTTTTAAATTATTGAGAGAATTACCTGTGCCTAAAAATGTATCAAATGCATAGTCAGATTTTGTGAAATCTTTTTTAAATACCCAGTTTTTGAGGTATTGCTCAAGAGTTGCTTTATAAATCTCACCCGACCCATCTCTGGAGCCCCACGTAAAAATAGTTTTTGTAGGCAGATATTTCTCGAAATCGGTTTTTGAGAAATGCTTATCTTCATTTCGGTTAACAAAAGCATACATCGAAAATCTCACCCCTTTTTCAGGATGAATATAATTGGCAAAAACATCATAATAACCTACTTTCAGTGCTTGTAAAAGCTCATCATTAGTCTTTTTCAGCGCTACTTCTTGTGAAAACGCTTCAGGTTTTGTATCTGTTCTTTCATTTGATCTTTTCAGATTATCCGTAGAAACTACGGGACTTTTATCTTGTTTTTTTTCACACGATAACACTGCTAAAAGTAAGATTGCTAAAAAAGATTTTCTCATTACAAAATTTTCGTGAAAAGTTCAAAAGCGGTGCCAGTTTTGAGTTTGAGAGTTTTAGTGTTCAATTGAATGAATAGAGTTTAAATATTATAAGTATAGTTTTTGACTTATTACTAAAAGCCTCTTGCTTCAAGCTTTTTTGTATTTTTGTTATATGGAAATTTTAGATATTCTGATTATCGGCGCCGGGCCAATTGGTATCAACTGCGCACTCGAAGCCAAGAAAAACAACCTGAATTATTTAATTATAGAAAAAGGAACGATTGTAAATTCGCTTTACAATTACCCTTTATACATGAAGTTTTTTTCGACGGCAGATAAGCTTGAAATTGCAGAAATTCCTTTTATCTCGGCTGCACCAAAACCTGGAAGACAGGAAGCGTTGGAATATTATCAGGGAATTGCAAGGCAGAAAAACATCAATATCAACCTTTACGAAAAAGTATTAAAAGTTTCTAAAACCGGAAAAATATTTGAAATTGAAACTTCCAAATCAAAATATACTGCCAAGAATGTAATTATCTCGACCGGGTTTTATGATATTCCGAATCTGATGAATATTCCCGGAGAAAATCTTGAGAAAGTAAAGCATTATTATACCGAACCTTATCCGTATGCAAGACAGAAAAACGTAGTCATCGGATCGAGTAATTCTTCCGTTGATGCCGCTTTAGAAACTTATAGAAAAGGTGCTGAAGTGACGATGATTATTCGTAATTCTGAAATTTCTGAAAATGTAAAATATTGGGTAAAACCAGATATTGAAAACAGGATTGCAGAAGGAAGTATTAAAGCTCATTTTAATGCTGAATTGATAGAAATTAAAGAGAAAACGGTTATTTTTAAAGATAAAGAAGGTGAAATTCAGGAAATTGAAAATGATTTTGTCTTGGCAATGACTGGTTATCTTCCCGATTTTGATTTTCTTAAAAATTCCGGTATTGACTTACAAGGTGAATGTTTAAATCCTGTCTACAATCCTAAAACAATGGAAACCAATATTGAAAATTTATATTTGGCAGGCGTAGTCTGTGGTGGAAAAGACACTCACCTTTGGTTTATCGAAAATTCAAGAATTCATGCGGAAATGATTATTCGAAACATTCTTTCAACGTAATTATTTTATTATAAGAAATATAACAATATATTCTTACTTTTGAAATATTCAATTTCAATATGAAAAGAAACATCATCTTCGCCTTACTTACCACATTTTTTTCAATTACTATTTCAGCTCAATCAGATAGCATTCGAGTGTATGTTACCAAAGCGCTGAAAATTATGAAAAATAAATCGGTAAATAAATCAAAGCTCAATTGGGATGAAATATTCGATAAAACGCTTGTAGAAGCATCGAAAGCTAAAACGATAAAAGAGACTTATCCCATTATAAAAAATGCTTTAAGTTCATTAAACGATTCTCATTCTAATTTTTATCCCGCAGAAGTGGTAAAAGCCTACACTTTAGGATACAAAGCAACGGGTCAGGAGTTTCCGGTCATTAAAAGTGAAATGCTGGAAAATAATTATGCTTACATCAGTTTACCAGATATTGGCTCGTTCAATAAAGATGACTGGAACCAGTACATTGATACTTTTTATGCCAAGGTTAATGACTTGCAAAAACGTAAACCTAAAGGCTGGATCATTGATTTGAGAGGAAATTTTGGAGGAATGCTTTATCCTATGTATGCTGCAATAGCTCCTTTTTTAGACACTAAAAATGTAGTCGGCACAAAAGATGCGGAAGGACAAATTGAGTATTACAATTATAAAGATGCTAAATTTTATGAAGGCTCAACAGCTACACAGATGTTTCAACTGACACAAAAAGAGCCCAAACCGACAAAAAAGCCAGTTGCCATATTGGTAGATAAAGTCACCGGAAGTTCAGCAGAATTTATTACCGCTACATTTGTTGGTCAAAAAAATATAAAGATTATCGGCACCAACACGCAGGGTTTAACATCAGGAAACCAGGAATACAAATTATCCGATGGGTCTTTCCTTGTGCTTACGGTTGGTAATATCGTTGATAGAACAGGAAGAGAATATGCTAAAATTGGTGAAGGAATTCCCCCAAATATTATCATTGAAAAATCAGATGACAAAGCAAAAACGAATGAAACATATTTAAAAGAAGCGTTTAAGTACATTGATGGCAAATAAAAAATTAAAAATCAACCTTCATTCCCAAAATAAAATTTCTTTTCGCTGCAGGATTATAATATCGGTTTCCAAAAGCATTGATGTCAAAACCTAAAACATAGTCTTCATTATATAAATTCTGAATTTGCAGATATAAATTCACTCTTGTTTTCTCAAAATCTACCGGAAATCTGAATTGAATATTTCCTATCAAACTTGATTTAAACCAAACTGAATTCGCATCATTCAAAGGCATTTTTGAGGTATAAAAATGTGAATAATCGACAGCAAGTTTTTTAAAGAAAGTAAAATTCAACAAACTGTTTATCGTAGTTCTTGGAACTCCCGTTACATCATTTCCTGAAAAGTCATTTTGATTTTGCTGATAATTTTTAAATTTAAAATCATAAAAACTTCCTGAAAATCTGAATTTCAACTGGCTGAAAAAATCATTTTTAAGATCAAAGTTTTTAGACTCCAACAAAACTTCAAAGCCTTTCTGAACAGTCTTCCCTGAGTTGACAAAATATTCCTGTCCGCCTTCATTTTGCCTTCTTACAATTGCATCATTAAGTCTGAAATCAAAATAGTTTGCTTCCACAAAAAAGGAATTTGCGAATTGTTTCCTGATTCCAACTTCTTTATTCCAGCCATATTCCGGAGTGAGATTTACATTAAATTCTTGTGTGGAAGAACGGATTTCCTCATTCGTTGGCGCAGAATTTCCTTTACCGATTTTCCCTCTAACCGAAAAACCTTTTTCTAAAAGATAGGTTACTCCAAAATTAGGAAGCCATTGATTTTTAAAATGTATATTTCCGTTTTCTGTTCGTGGATAAAGCCTTTCCCAATCGTAAGAATTAGAATTTAAATTTACCGAAATATCGCTAAAAAGTTTTTCATTAACATTTAATTTCTGCGACAGAAAATAAAATCCTGAAGTGTTTTTAATCTGATCAAAATTTTGTGGATTCCCTTCAAAACCTTTATTATTATCGTAATTTTTAACGAAAATATCATTAATTCCACCTTCAAAACCGAATCGGTAGGCTAATGAAATTTTATCCCACATTTTCTCATAATTAAAATGGGTTCTTATTGCAAAATTCTTTTCAAAACGATTTTCAAAATTGGTAATAAACGGATTTTCAAAATCTACGTAAGCGCCCTGAACTAAAATGAAATGCGAAAAATTCTGATTAAATTGATATTCATTTGAAAGCCCCGCAAGAATCATTTTATTGCGAATTCCTGCATTCTGTTCTTCAGCGCCTGGAAGAGTTGCGGTCTTTGGTCTGGCTTGCTTCCTATCTATATTCATTTGCTCCAAAGTCAGTCCGCTCGGAGTTTGATAATTGAGATCAGAATACATTATCATTCCTTTTAAAATTCCTTTTTCTGAATATTGGAAATTGTCTTTCACAAAAATCTCTTTGCGCTGAACCTTAGATTGTCTACGATAAGAATCTGTCTGATAATAATTCTGAAAAACTTCTATGAAATGTTTTCCGATTTGTTTAGAAAAATTAAAACTCTGGTTAAACGTCCCATAACTTCCGGTGGATAAATTAGCTGATAAATTGTCTGAAGATTTTGTTTTTAAAAGCACTGTTCCGCCTGTTACCGCTCCATAATCACCACTTTCAGGACCTTTATAGATTTCCATTCGATAAATCAATTCTGGAGAGATCACATTAAAATAGGTGTTTCCTGAAGCATCAGATAAAATGAAATCATCTAAATAGACTTTTACATTCCGAACGCCAAAGGGTGAGCGTAAAGTACTTCCACGAAGCGAAATCCTGTAACTTCCGGGAGAACGTTCTTCCATTCTTGCTCCTGCAATTTGGTTGATCGATTCCAGCATTCTTTCCGGTGTATTTTGATTGAGTAAATTTTCTGAAACTACCGAAACAGATTTTGTGGAAGCAATAAAAGTGGTCGGTTTTTTATAAGCATCGATTTTCACCTCTGAAATTAAGTTGACAGAATCTTTCTTCTGAGAAAATAAAATTGAAGCTGATAAAAAAGGGAAAACTAAGTAAATCTTTTTCATTGCGATATGCTATGCAAATATTGTACTGTTTATGCGTGATAATGAATATTATGACATAAAAAAACTGGTCAGGGTTTTGGCTCCTGACAAGGTTGATGTGTATAAAAATTTTCTTTCGAAATCTTCTTTTGTTTTATCGCTGTTTTTGCGTGAGGGATACGGCGGGCGGCGACGGAGGAGCCGGTGCGAGTGAGGCACGAACGAGTACGGTAGCGAAGCGAACCCCAGAGCAGCCTGACCCGAAGTTTTAGCGGTGGAAGAAAGCTCATAGGTTTTTAAAACCTATGAGCTTTAGCCTTGGAAAACGTAGGGGCACGCCCAAAATGGACTTTTAAAGACTCTCTTTTTTATCACCAATCATCCATGGAACAATAAAGTAAAATGCAATCGCAATGATGGTTGCCAGCACTCCGGTACCAATCCATAAAACGGTAAATCCTAGTTTTTCAGCAATCAAAGTTCCCAGATATGGGGTGACAATAAATGCGATTGAAAAAGAAATTCCATTCAACCCCATATAAGCGCCTTTGTTATTTTTTCCTGATCTTAAAGCGGTTATGGTCGACATAAAAGGCAATGCCCAAATCTCACCAATCGACAATAAAGTCATTGAAATTACTAAAGTGATGATACTATAATCGAAGCCCAACATCGCATAAGAAAGACCACAAATAAAGGTTCCTAAAAACATGGTTCTAGCTAAGCTCAGATATTTTTCGGCAATCTGAACCAGTCCCATTTCTAATAACACAACTATAAATCCGCTGTACCCTAATAAATAACCGATATTTTGCTGACTTAAGTGTGCAGTATCTTTATAAAAAATTGTCAAAGTACTGAATAGCTGGAAAAAACAGATTGAAAAAAGCATACACAAGAAGCAGTAAATCAAAAATTTATTATCCTGATAAGGAGAATTTTCTTTTTTAATCTCAATCGCTTCTTTCACTTTTCTTGCTTTCAGTTTTGCGAGTTTATTGCGTTTTCGAAAGAATATAATGTATAAAATTCCTGCTAATAAAGCTGCTAAAGCATTTGAAAAGAATAAAAACTCATAAGAGATTGCCGACAAAATTCCACCTAAAGCCGGACCGATAGAGAATCCTAAATTGACCGCCATTCGGTTTAATGAAAATGCTCTTGTAATGTTTTCCGGTTTCGCATATTTGGTAATCGCAACTGAGTTTGCCGGACGAAAGGAATCACTTACAATACTTTGAATTAAAATAATGGCAGCAACTCCCACTTCTGTTTTAAAAAGTGGAATTAAACAAAACAGCGGAACACTTAGTAACAAACTAAGGTATTGAACTTTGTATTCTCCAATTTTATCGGTGATAAATCCGCCTATCCAAGAACCAATTACAGAACCGATCCCGAAAAAGCTAAGCACAATTCCTGTATGTTCTATACTGAATTTTAAATGTGCAGTCATATAAACTCCCAAAAATGGGAGCACCATCGAACCTGCACGGTTGATGAGCATTACCAATGCAAGCATCCAGCTTTCTTTCGATAGCCCTTTGTATGAACTGGCGTATATATGTAATAGTTTCACAATTTTCTAATTTTAATTTAATGATAATTCGTTGATAATTTTTGATAGAATTTCATCTTTTATTTATTAAATTATCTTTTTTCATTGATAGGATTCATCCTATCCCTTATTAAATCGTCCCTTCGGGACTTTTAAACACAAATAGCATTAATATTTCTCATTAATAACACAAAATATTCGTGTATTCGTGGCATATTATGGTACAATAATATTTAAAAACAAAAAACAGAGCTTAAAAATTAAGCCCTGTTTCATTTATATGATATAAATCAATTTTTTACTCCGGCTTATAAGAGTCTTTTAATGTCACAGTTCTATTGAACACAAAATTTGTATCTGTAGAATCCTGATCTTTCGTAAAGTAGCCAATTCTCTGGAACTGTAGCGGTTCACCCACAGCAACATCCTTTAAACTAGGCTCAGCAAATCCTTGAATTGTATTGACAGATTCAGGGTTAATGAAATTTAAAAAATCTACATCTTTCTCGGCATCAGGCTGTTCAACAGTAAATAATTTTTCGTAATTTCTTACTTCAATAGGAATTGCATGCTGCGCAGAAACCCAGTGAATGGTACCTTTTACTTTTCTCAAACTTTCTTCAGTTCCGCTTCCAGATTTAGATTTTTCGTCATAAGTAGCGTAAATGGTTGTAATCTCACCATTTTCATCCTTCTCTACTCTTTCACCTTTAATGATGTAAGCAGATTTTAAGCGGACTTCGCCACCCAGTCTTAATCTAAAGAATTTATTGCCCGCTTCTTCCTTGAAGTCTTCGCGCTCAATATATAATTCTCTTGAGAAAGGAATTTCTCTTGTTCCTGCATCTTCCTGCTCATTATTATTTTCGGTAGTCAACCATTCCTCTTGACCTTCTGGATAGTTTTCAATGACCAATTTGATAGGATCTACAACGGCCATCACACGTTTAGCCACTTTATTAAGATCTTCACGAACACAAAAATCTAATAATTGAATTTCAATTAAATTTTCTCTTTTTGCAACCCCAACTTTATCAATAAATTTTCTGATTGCATTAGCCGTGAAGCCTTTTCTCCTCATTCCGGAAATTGTAGGCATTCTAGGATCATCCCAACCATTGACTACATTTTCAGCGATTAGCCTTTGTAGTTTCCTTTTGGAAGTGATCATATAAGAAACGTTCATTCTCGCAAATTCTCTTTGCTTATTTTTAACCTTACCTTCTTCGTACACTTGGTCTAAATACCAGTTGTAAAGTGGTCTGTGGTTTTCAAACTCCAAAGAACATAATGAATGCGAAACTTGTTCTAAATAGTCAGATTCACCATGCGCCCAGTCATACATTGGATAAATTTTCCAGGCAGTACCTGTTCTGTGGTGAGGCTTATTCAATATTCTGTACATCACAGGGTCACGCATGTTCATATTTGGTGAAGCCATGTCAATTTTTGCACGAAGAGACATTGAGCCACTTTCAAATTCGCCGTTTTTCATCCTTTCAAATAAATCTAAAGATTCTTCGACAGGACGATTTCTAAATGGAGATTCTACTCCCGGTTCTGCAGGATTTTTTCTCTGCTCGGTAATAACCTCAGAAGGTTGCTCATCAACGTAAGCTTTTTCTTCCTTAATCAATTGTACAGCCCAATCGTAAAGCTGCTGGAAGTAATCGGATGCGTACAATACTTTATCCCACTTAAAACCTAGCCACTCGACATCTTTCATAATAGAATCTACAAATTCCTGCTCTTCTTTTTCAGGGTTTGTATCGTCGAAACGAAGGTTTACGGGAGCATTGTATTTTTCACCCAAACCGAAGTTGATGCAGATCGCTTTTGTGTGACCTACATGCAAATAACCGTTTGGTTCAGGCGGAAAACGGAAACGGATCTGATCTTGTTTCAAACCGTTTGCCAAATCATCTTCGATAATTTGCTCAATAAAATTGAGTGATTTTTTTTCTTCTTCCATTAAAATTCGCTTTAAAATGTCTGTTTGGCAGACAATTTGCAAATCTAAGAAAATTTAGGCATGTATGAAAATGATAAATTTAAAAGTAAAAACATCTGAAATTCATTTTTTTTTCAGATATTTACACTCCTTAATCTAAAATAATATCAATTATGAAAAAAATAAGAAGACATTTTCTTGATATTATAGAATATATCAAAAAAGCAATTTTCGTAAACGGGGTTGTTTAGTCAAAAATTTACCCTTTAAAAAATAGCTGCTCCCCTTTTAGTTGTAAGCTACTTTCAAAATTATTAGTAAACAAACTTCCGGTACCTAAACCTTGTGGCATTTGATTTTCTTTTGTAAAAGTGTACTGCGCAATAGCGTTTAACCCAATATTACTTTCTAAAGCAGATGTGATCCACCACCTGATATTTTGCTGCTCAGCTAGGGATATCCATTCGTCAGAACCTGCAAAACCTCCGACCAAAGCGGGTTTCAGAATAATGTATTGTGGTTTTATCTTTTCTAAAAGTTTTTTCTTTTCGTTTAAATTAAGAATCCCGATCAGCTCTTCATCAAGCGCTATCGGAGTCGGGGTGTTCGCACACAAAAATGCCATATCATCCCAATTTCCAGCTTTTATTGGCTGCTCGATAGAATGAATATGTAAATCTGAAAGCTGTTGCAGTACAACTTGAGCTTCTTCTTTCGAAAACCCGCCATTGGCATCAACCCGTAACTCTAATTGTTCTTTTGAAAATTTTTGTCTTAGTTTTTGAAGAATAGCATGTTCAGATTTCCAATCGACACCGATTTTTAATTTGATACAATGAAAGCCTTGTTCAAGTTTTTCCTGAATCTGCTCTTCCATAAAATCTATATCCCCCATCCAGATTAAACCATTAATCGTCATTGAGCCTTTCTCATTTGTAAATTTACTTGGAAAATAAATTTTACCGCCGTGTTTTAAATTTAACAAAGCTTGCTCGTAGCCAAACCAAATTGATGGAAATTCTTTTAATTCTTCTTTTAAAAATTTAAAATTCCGGTTAATGTTTTCACAGAGCCAGTTCATTTTCCCTTCATACTCTGGAGTGTCATCATAGCTCAACCCTCTGAATAGTGCACACTCTCCTACTCCTTTGTTTCCATTTTCAAAAATTTCAAGAATATAAGTTTCTTTGGTAAGCAAAACGCCGCGAGATGTTCCACTCGGGCGCTTGAATTCTAATATATATTTGTAATATTTTGCTGTCATTTATTTTACGCTGTCGATTCGCATAAATTCTTCTGCCTTTTCCACCATCTCAACACTTCCACAGAAAAAAGGAATTCTTTGGTGAAGCTCTGTCGGCTCAATTTCCATAATTCTTCTGAAACCATCTGTAGCCTTTGCACCAGCTTGTTCTGCCAAAAATGCCATAGGATTACATTCATATAACAATCTCAACTTTCCATTTGGTGATTGGCCGTATGACGGATAAATATAAATTCCGCCTTTTAACATATTCCTATGAAAATCAGCTACTAAAGAACCAATATATCTTGAAGTGTAAGGACGATCGCCTTCCTCCATCTGACAATATTTCAGGTAATTTTTAACTCCTTGCGGAAACTTGATATAATTTCCTTCGTTGATTGAATAAATTTTACCTGATTTTGGGAATGTCATATTTGGATGGGATAAATAATATGTTCCCAAAGAAGGATCCAAAGTAAATCCGTTTACACCGTTACCAGTGGTGTAAACAATCATTGTAGAAGATCCGTAAATCACATATCCTGCAGCAATCTGGTTAATACCTTTCTGTAAAAAATCTTCCAGCTGCACCGGAGTTCCCGGCTCTGTAACTCTTCTGTAAATTGAGAAAATAGTTCCCACAGAAACATTTACATCAATATTTGAAGAACCGTCTAAGGGATCGATCAGAACGACATATTTGCTTAAATGCCCATTTTCTCCGCATTTAATATCAATAAAATCATCGTTCTCTTCAGAAGCAATACCGCAAACAACTTCTCTTTGAGAAAGTGCAGTGATAAAAATATCGTTGGCAATCACATCAAGCTTCTGTTGCTCTTCACCCTGAACATTCTGGTTTCCTGCAGCTCCTGCAATATCTACAATTCCTGCTTTGTTTACTTCTCTGTTTACAACTTTGGACGCCAGTCTTATAGCACTTAGAAGACGTGAAAATTCCCCAGTGGAATACTGAAAATCTTCCTGCTTATCAATTAAAAATTCTCCTAGGGTCTGTAATGGTTGATCTGACATTTTTATGTTTTTACTTTACTGCCAAATTTCGTAAATTTTATCACATTAAAAAACATTTTCTCACAAAAGACCTTAGACACTATTAATCAACACTATATCAATCAAATTTCCATATACACAGCATAATTTAATCAGTGTAATTATTCCCAATTGTAACATCAAACAGCAAATTACCTGTACTTTACTTCAATTTTAAGCAAATCTTAATTCAATCCCGGTTCAACGCTATTTCATATCTCATCGTAATTCCATAATTTTGACCTCCGAAAAAAAAACCAATCTTTTTTATCTAACAATTTTATTCTTAACAATTTAATGAAAATTTTCAAGTTTGGAGGCGCATCGGTGAAAGATGCCGAGAGTGTAAAAAATGTATCCATGGTTCTTAGCAGCCAGGGTTTTGAAAAATGTCTACTTGTAATTTCAGCAATGGGTAAAACGACCAATGAGCTGGAAAAAGTGGTAGAAATGTATTTCAAAAAAGATAACTATCAAACTGAAATAGAACATATAAAACAGAAACACATCGAAATAGCTAAGGGGCTTTTCTCGGAAGATCATGCAGTTTTTGCAGAAATCAATTTGTTTTTTGATGACATTGTTTCATTTTTAAGAAGAAATAAATCTCCAAATTATAATTTTGTTTACGATCAGGTTGTAAGCTGCGGAGAAATGATTTCCACTAAAATTGTGAGCGAATATCTGAACGATATACAATTTACCAACCAGTGGCTAGATGCAAGAGATTATATAAAAACAGACGATTCTTACAGAGACGGTATCGTAAACTGGCAGAAAACTGAGGAATTTATCTCAAATCTAAATCCTGACATCTGCTATGTAACCCAAGGTTTCATTGGCTCTGATGATAATAATTTTACAGTGACTTTAGGAAGAGAGGGCTCAGACTATTCTGCTGCTATTTTCGCTTATTGCCTTAATGCAACGGCAATGACGATTTGGAAAGATGTTCCGGGAGTGATGACCGGTGACCCTAGAATCTTTAAGGATGTTACTCTTTTATCTAATATCTCTTACGAGGAGGCAATAGAGTTGGCTTATTTTGGTGCAAGTGTTATTCATCCAAAAACTTTGCAGCCACTTCAACAAAAAAATATTCCTTTTTATGTGAAATCTTTTGTCGATCCTACAAAAGAAGGAACTAAAGTAGGTGCTTCTGATAAAAACCAAAGTGAAGAATCTTATATTTTAAAGGATAACCAAACATTACTAAAAATTTACACAAGAGATTTCTCTTTCATCGCAGAAGACCACATGAGTTTGATCTTCAATAATTTAGCTAAACACAAAATCAAAGTTTCTTTGATGCAGAATTCTGCAATTTCATTGGCGCTATGTCTTGAAGATAAATTCCTTAAAATTGAGGAGCTTAATAATGAACTTCAGAAAATTTTCAAGACAGATGTTATAAAAAATGTATCTTTATTTACTGTAAGAAATGCAAAAATGGAGAACATTGACAAGTTTTACCAAGAAAAAAATGTATTATTGGAACAGATTTCAAAAAATACACTTCAAATGGTAACAATATAAAACTAATTCGGACTAAACACACATGAGCTTAATATCGAAAAATGATTTAATCAAGGCTTCCGGCTTGCATAGAATAGGGTTTCTTAAAAATCCTGTGGCATCTGCTGTTATGAGCATTGCAAAAATAAATGAAGTCAACAGACTTTATGATAAGCTGAAAGACAAAGAGGGAAAAGATTTTTTCGATTCTTTTGTTAGAGAGAGAAATTTGAGCTATGTTGCTTTTGAAGAAGACTTGGCAAAAATACCGAAAACCGGTCCTTTTATTTTGGTTTCTAATCATCCTCTGGGTGCTATCGACGGGATTTTGATGTGCAAAATTCTTTCCGAAGTTCGCCCGGATTTTAAAGTGATGGGGAATTTTCTTTTAGAGAAAATAAAACCCATGGAACCGTTTGTGATTGCTGTAAACCCATTTGAGGGCAGAAGGGAAGTGCGAAACAGCTCAACCGGAATGCGCGAAACTTTGAAGCATCTTGAAAATGGAGGCTGCGTAGGAATTTTTCCTGCCGGAGAAGTCTCAAATAAAAATAATCCTTACGGAGAAATTCTGGATAGAGATTGGGAAAAACCAGCTTTAAAGCTTATAAAAATGGCAAAAGTACCGGTTGTTCCAATGTATTTCCATGCTAAAAACAGCACTCTATTTTACCAGGTAGCCAAGATTCATCCTAATTTGCAGACGATTATGCTTCCTGCAGAAATGATGAATGACCGCGAAAAGCCAATCCGAATAAGAATAGGGAAACCTATCACGGTAAAAGTGATGGACGAAATGGAAAATATTGAGGAGTTGGGCGAATTTCTAAAACGTAAGGTTTATATGATGAAATCTTATTATGAAAAAAGAAAATCTCTTGCGCAGGCTATTAATCTTAAAAATTTATACGTAAAATTCCCTTTGTTAAGAGAAGAAAATATTGTTCAGAATATCATTGATGAGACTCCGAAAGAAGATATTATAAAAGACATCAATAAACTGAGAGGCACAGATAAAATGCTTTTCAGTAATGGTAACTACGAAATATATTTCACTCCGTATGAGCAGATTCCTTCTGTAATGCGGGAAATAGGAAGACAGAGAGAACTTACATTCCGTGCGGTGGGTGAAGGAAGTAATCTTCCCTTTGATCTTGATGAATATGACAAACACTATCATCACCTGTTTTTATGGGATAACGCTGCTGAAAAATTAGCCGGAGCCTACAGAATGGCTTTAGGTAAGGATGTGATGAAAAAATTTGGTATTAAAGGCTTTTACACCAGTTCTCTTTTTGAATTCGAACAAGATATTCATCCGTTTTTCAAAAAAGTGATTGAAATGGGACGTGCTTATATCTGCGAAGAATATCAGCAAAAACCACTTCCTTTGTTCCTTTTATGGCGTGGAATTGTACATGTTTGCTTGAGAAACCCGGATCATAAATTTTTGATGGGAGGCGTAAGTATTTCTAATAAATTTTCAGAGTTCTCTAAATCTTTAATGATTGAGTTTATGCGATCAAACTATTATGATTCTGCAGTAGCTCAATACATTACCCCACGAAATGATTTTAAAGTAAAGCTTAGAGATCGTGATAAAAATCTTTTTTTAGATGAAATGGAATCTGATTTAAATAAATTAGATAAAATAATTGACGATCTTGAGCCTGAATTGAGAATGCCGGTTTTAATTAAAAAATACATCAAGCAAAATGCAAAAGTCATTGCTTTTAATGTAGACCCAAACTTTAACGATGCGATTGACGGCTTGATGTATATCAGAATAAGTGATCTTCCGGAAAGTACAATTAAGCCTGTTTTAGAGGAAATGAGTGAGCAAATAAGAAAAGAACAGGAAAATAATCAGACTGAAAATCAGTAGGTTTTAATTTATTGCCAAAAAAATTTAATTAATACTTGCTTCATATACCAAAACTTCCTACTTTTGCATCACTTTAAAACAACGAAGTAAATCATACAACAATATAATGGTTTCTTAGCTCAGTTGGTAGAGCAATGGATTGAAAATCCATGTGTCCCTGGTTCGATTCCTGGAGAAACCACTTAAACCGCCTTTCATTAGGCGGTTTTCTTTTCAAAATTGTTTAAAAGTAAATTTGCAGAATTTAATATTTATTATTACTTTTGCACCACTTCAAAAACGAAGTACAATACCAAATGGTTTCTTAGCTCAGTTGGTAGAGCAATGGATTGAAAATCCATGTGTCCCTGGTTCGATTCCTGGAGAAACCACAAACCGCCTTTTATAGGGCGGTTTTTTTTGTTTATTATTTTAATGAAAGTTTCATTATTCATATAAAACCAAAATTAAGTATCTTCGTTTCTTTAAATTTATAATGAGAATGAGAAAGATTATCTCCGGGTTATTTATTTTTATCAATGTCTTTATTTTGGCTCAGGATGAGATTAAATTTCAGGATATCCCTTTTAAGGATCTTATCGCAAAGGCAAAAAAGGAAAATAAGCTCGTATTTATCGATGCATACGCTTCTTGGTGCGGACCCTGTAAAATGATGGAGAAAAATATTTTTACCAAAAAATCTGTGGGAGATTTTTACAATAAAAACTTCGTCAACGCAAGAATTGACATGGAAAAAGGTGAAGGACGAGAAGTTGCTCAAAAATTTGGCGTTCGATCGTATCCTACTTATCTATTCCTAAATGGCGATGGCGAATTGGTTTCACAAAATTATGGTTACATGGAAGAAAGTTTATTTCTGGCAATGGCACAAGAAATAAACGCTCCGAATAACAAAAAAGGTTCTTTGAAAGAGCGTTTTGCAAATGGTGAAAAGGATAAAGATTTTTTAATCAATATCATGAAGTTGAATTCAAGTTCAGATTATGAATTTGCTAAAAAAGCTTCTGAAAGATATTTTGAAAATAAAAGCAAAGACGAAGAATTCACAAAAGATGAGGCCGGACTTTTATTTTATTTTCTGAAGTCATCTGATGATGTAAATTATAAAACTTTTGTTGCTAAAAAGGCTGAAATCCTAAAGTTTTTACCCGAAGAAAATTACAATGAATTTAATAACCAATTGGTTTTAGGTAAAGTTGTTGAGGAATCTATTGATGACAAAGCTAAAAAAATTAATGACGCTTATTTTCTAAAAACTGCGGAACCTTTAGTAGGAAAAGAAGCTGCTCTGACAAAACTTAACCAGACCAAACTGGCTTACTACGAGCAAAATTCCAATTTTCCTGAATATGAAAAAGTAGCTTTAGATTACTATAAAAATGCTGATACATTTGAACCAAATGAGCTTTTAAAAGCAGCATGGATATTTTCAGATCATATCAAAACGCAATCTTCTTTGAAGAAAGCTGCAGAATGGGCTGAGAAGTCTGTTATGCGTGGTGAAACATCAGAGAACACTTATATTTTAGCCAAACTTTATTTTAATTTAGGAAGTAAAGATTTAGCCAAAAACTTTGCTGAGCAATCTAAAAACATTGCCAATCAATCGGGTAAAGACGCAAGTTTAGCACAAGCATTATTAAACCAAATTAAATAAGAATACATTTTGAAATATAAAATTTTTAGCGCTGCTTTAAGCTTATTTTCAATAATACATATTAGCGCGCAGGAAAATCAGACTGAAGAGATAAAATCTGAAACTGACAAAAAAGTATACATAAAAGGAAATGCTTTATTAATTCCGATCGGAATTATTAATTTAGGTTTAGAGCATCAAATAAATAAGAAAATAACAATCCAGGGAGATGTTTTAATATCTCCCTGGAAATCATTTTCTGGTCATGAGTTGCAGTATTACTCAGCATCGATAGAAGGGAGATACTATTTCAGAGAAGCTTTTGACGGGTGGTATTTAGGTGCAAATATTGGAGTGTCATCTTTTGTATTGCAGAAATGGAATTACTGGAATGATGATCCATACCCAAGTAAAAATGAAGAAAATGTAATTTTTACAAAATCAAATCTTTATCAAAAAGGATATTCATTTTTAGCTGGAATCACTGCAGGGTACCAGTTTAAATTATCCGATAATTGGAGAATGGATTTATATGGTACGATAGGGACTTCACAGGATTTTTATAAAGGGTATGATCGAGTATCAGGTAAAAGATATGATGAAAAGCCAGACGGCTACAACAGAAGCGGCGAAATAATTCCTTACAGAGGAGGAGTAATGATTTCTTACAGACTAAAATAAAATGAAACTACTAGGAAGAAACCATATTATTATATCGGTTATAACATTTGCAATATTATTCCTGATGAATTATCTCGGGAATCATGAAGCTGATAAATTAGAACGTGCATTAATGACTGCTTGTGCTGGCGTTATAGGCTTATCCATCGGACTATTTATTTTGAATAAAGGTAAAGATGATAAGAATCGGCCTCAGAATTTTGATTAATAAATAAAGAACATAAAAAAATGTCAACTGTAAAATTTACAGTTGACATTTTTTAATCTTGATAAATAATATATTTACTCCTGATTTTCGAAAACTTCTCTAAGTTTGATTTCCAGGAAGATTTGATTTCTTTTTCAGATTTACCCGAGATAATTTGTTTTCTCAACTCATCACTTCCTGCCAAAGTATCAAAGAAAAGATTTTTAAGAAAGAAATCCTGCTGCGGATTTTTATAATTTTTGTACGCTTTGAGTAGCCATTCTAAATTAATTTCCCTTAAATCTTTAGAATAATCGGAAAGATTTTCACCATAACATAATTTACCATTCAGGAAAGGATCTTTTGCTCCGAAATTGGGCTTTGGAGTAAACTGATAAGGCAGATCTTTTGTCCACGGAGAGCCATAAACCTGAAACGGATTATCTGTTCCTCTACCCACAGAAACCTGAGTTCCTTCAAAAAAACATAAGCTTGGATACAAATTTATCGATTGGTCATTCGGCAAATTAGGGGAAGGTTTATCTAAAATTGAATAGCGCTGTTTCTTATGGTAATTCTTCATTTCAATCAAAGTATATTTTGCCTGAACTCCATTTTTCAACCACTTTTCACCATTTACCATTTTTCCGTATTCTCCGATGGTTAAGCCATACACCACAGGAACTTCATGCATTCCTACAAAGCTTTCCCATTTTTTCTTTAAAACAGGGCCGTCAATATATCCATCGTGAGGATTTGGTCGATCGAGCACCATAATTTCAACATTATTTTCAGCTCCGGCTTCCATTAAATAGGTTAAAGTTGAGATATATGTATAAAATCGTACCCCAACATCCTGAATATCAAAAACAACAATATCAATTCCTTTTAGCTGTTCCGGTTTCGGCTTTTTGTTCGGTCCATAAAGCGAAACAATAGGGATTCCTGTTTTAATGTCTACTCCATTTTTCACTTTTTCGCCAGCATCAGCATTCCCTCTGAAACCATGTTCAGGAGCAAAAATAGTTTTGATTTTTACATTATTTTTCACCAGAAAATCTACCAGGTGAGTCTTGTCTTGTAATAATCCTGTTTGATTGGTAACAATACCAATTGTTTTATTCTTCAGAAGCGGAAGATAGAGTTCCGGGCGGTCTGCACCAGTTTTAAAACCTTCTTTATTTGATGTTTGAGAATAATATTGACTGAATACTCCTAAAAAAATTAGGCAAATAAGAACTAAAGTTTTAATTTTGAAATTTAAATTCATAAGCTTGAAATTTCCATTATATTTTTCCCGAAAAATAGCGTTTTCCAAAGATAACAAAAATAACCTTTCTCGGGTTATCATCTTCATCGGCAGGCTGTCTGTAGCGCTGGGAATTATCGTTTCGCTCATCACTGTTTCTACAGGATTGGGTTCAAAAAAAGCGATTAAAGAAAGATTGGGAGATTTCAGTGGTCACATTACGGTAAGATCTACCAAATCAAATTCATCTTACAATACTTCGGTTCTCGATAATCAAGGATTGGATATTAAAAAAATCAAAGCTCTTCCCGATGTCGCGACAGTACAGGGATATGCAATGGTAACCGGAATTATGCGTAATGAAAACAGCTTTGCCGGAATCATTTTTAAAGGGGTAGGTAAAGATTTTGACAGTTTAAGGTTCAAAAAATTTCTGACTGCCGGAAAAACTCCTTTTTTGAATGGAGAAGGGTACAACAACGGCGTTGTCATTTCAGAAAAAATAGCTAACGACCTTCATCTGAAAGTAAACGACAGCATTGTTACTGTTTTTTCAAAAGCTGATCAAAAACCTATTTACAGAAACTTTGAAGTTGTAGGGATCTACAAAACCGACATCAAAATGATCGATGAACAGTTTGTGGTCGGTGACATCAATCACGTACGAAGAATTATGGATATGAAGCCTGATGAAATTGGCGGGCTAGATGTATTCTTCAAAAATATTAATAATGTTGACGAAGACGCTCCTGAAGTTGAGCAATTCATCGGATATAAAAATTATGCAGAAAAAGCAACCGATAAATATCCGCAAATAAACGATTGGATCGGGCTTTTTGACACCAATATCGGTATTATTATTTCAATCATGCTTTTGGTGGTCATCATCAATATCATCATGGTATTGCTTATTCTTATCATCGAAAGAACTAATTCTATTGGCTTACTTAAAACGTTGGGTGCAACGAACGGACAGATTCGTGCGACCTTTATCAACTATACTTTGATTATCATGGTTCCGGGGCTTTTGTGCGGAAACCTCATCGGTCTTGGACTTTTAATTACCCAAAAATATACAGGAATTATAAAACTAAATCCTAATAATTACTATGTAAGTGTAGTTCCCGTTGACCTTAATCCATGGATTATTATTTCTATTTCAATAGGTGTTTTAATTATTTCCGGAATGGCTTTGGTGATCCCAAGTTATCTGATCAGTAAAATTTCTCCTGTAAAAGCGATTAAGTATAATTAATTGTTAATTGTTAATTTTGAATTATTAATTTTGAATTATTAATTTTGAATTATTAATTTTGAATTATTAATTTTGAATTATTAATTACAAATCTTGCTTTGCATAGTGTTTGTCATTTCGTAGAAATCTAAGCGGGCATTTGTGATTCGACTGTGGAGATTCTTACATAATGACAAAATGAGTGGAGTGGACATTTATTATAAAATACTTTTGAGATTTCTACGCTATAAGACAACGTTCGCAGACTTGCAGTCTGATCGCAATGACAAATAATTCTAATGTGACAAATACCTTAGCCCTGATTGCAGTGAAAATCCTTTTTTGAAAAAAAAGATTGCAACGAAAAGCGGGAAAAAGCTCCTGATTAAATTGATAGGTATGGCGTTGAAAAGTTTTATTGTAACGCTCTTAATTCTTCATTTTTAATTATTAATTATTTGAAAACCGTATCTTTGTCAGGCATAAAAAAACATTTGTGAAATCGCTGTGTAGACTTTTAAATCGCATAAGTTTACGAAGATAAGCGATAACATATGACCATAAAAAAAGAATAAAGCTACATATGAAATACGCAGAAAATATACTTGAAACCATTGGAAATACCCCTCTTGTAAAGCTTAATAAAGTTTTGGGTGAAGATTTTCCGGCATTGGTTTTGGCAAAAGTAGAAACTTTCAACCCCGGAAATTCGGTAAAAGACAGAATGGCCGTAAAAATGATTGAAGATGCCGAAAAAGACGGAAGACTAAAACCAGGGGGAACTATCATTGAAGGTACTTCAGGAAATACAGGGATGGGATTGGCTTTGGCGGCCATCATTAAAGGTTACAAATGTATTTTTGTAACAAACGCTAAGCAGTCAAAAGAAAAATGTGATATTCTTCGTGCCGTTGGAGCTGAAGTAATCGTTTGTCCTACAGACGTAAAACCTACAGATCCTCGTTCTTATTATTCAGTTTCAAAGAGATTGGCAAAAGAAACGGAAAACGGATGGTATGTTAATCAATATGATAATTTGTCTAACAGAGCGGCTCACTACGAGTCTACCGCTCCTGAAATCTGGGAACAAACGGAAGGAAAACTGACTCATTTTGTTGTTGGAGCCGGAACGGGCGGTACCATTACAGGGTGCGGAACTTTCTTTAAAGAAAAAAATTCTGATATTAAAATAATCGGAGTCGATACGTATGGTTCTATCTTAAAAGAAATTCACGAAACGGGAGAAATTAATCTAGGAAACGCTTACAGCTACATTACAGAAGGTATTGGCGAAGATATTCTTCCTGAAAACTACGATATGTCTGTGATCGATCATTTCGAAAAAGTGACCGATAAAGACGGAGCTATTTATGCAAGAAAACTGGCTAAAGAAGAAGGTATTTTCTGTGGATATTCTGCGGGAAGCGCGATGGCAGCTTTGGTACAGATGAAAGATCAGTTCACAAAAGATGATATAATTGTTGTACTTCTTCACGATCACGGTTCAAGATACGTTGGGAAAATCTACAACGATGAATGGATGAAGGAAATGGGTTGGTTAGAGTAATCAGCTTTTCATTATAAAACAAAACTCAGAGTGTTTGCTCTGAGTTTTTTATTTATTTAAATTGTCTAGTCCTGATGAAATAACAATACACAACAAATCATTTAAAGAAAAATATTAACGATTAGATTCGTGTATTCGTGGCTATTAATTTTCACGCACATATTCACAAATACAACATTTTAAATTATTTACAAAAACTTATATAATCAATATTAGTTTAGCATCCTATATTTTGCCACGAATGCACAAATTTTATTTATAAACAAGATTGTGATGATCTACTTAAAAGCATTAAATTTATTGAGGAAGCAAAAATTTTAAAGCAAACGATTTTTCTAAGTTCTATTTCAAAACATTCGTTTGCACTGCCTGCTTCAATAATTCGAAATCTGCTTCCTGCATTGATTTTTTTGGAAACATATAATTGAATTTCCCTTCTAAACCGATAAATTTATCACTGATCTCTGCAGCCGTGAATTCTGTCCAAAGACTGGTTTCTTTACTATCATTAAGGTTTACTTTAAAAACTTTAGCATTAAACTGAATTTGATAAATATCTGTATTTTCAAGTGTTTTAAGATATTTTACCACTTCCTTTTTCCATTTTGAAACTTTATTGATCGCTAAAGATAAGTAGACCGCACAAAGCAGAAAAAGGAAACTCACGAAATATAAGATCCCGAATTTCTCTTTACTTAAATCATCTTTAAAGTAAAATAAAACCAACAAAATCACAGCTACTACGATTGTGGTGATCAACTTCCCTTTCACAGTTGGTGAGAAAAAAAGGCTTCCCTGGTCTCCATGAAGGTAAATCTCTTCAAAATCTTTTTTGTTGATCTGTAAATCAATGATCTTATCGTCGTTGAGTCTGGCCATATATTGAGTTTTATAGTTTACAAAACTAAATTAAATATCCTCATATTTATCACTTATCGCCGAAAGTTTTTGCATTAACTCACGGTTGATCTGATTTAAATTTTCCATTTTCTGAAGCATATTGTGGATTACTTCCAGACCGGGAAGATTAATTTCCAGATCGTAATGCCAATTGGTAAATCGCTCAAATGTGGGAAGATCTTCATACATCAGATAACGAATTTCATTATCCGTCTCTATATTCAGCAAACCGGAATCTACCAATTCATCAAAAAAAGTAATTTCAATATTATAAATCTGTACGAGCTCTTCGCGTGATATTCTTTCACTCATAGCTTAGGAATTTTTAAGTTGTTCAAAAAGTTCTTTCTGCTTATCTGTAAGATCGGTCGGCAATTTTACATCATAGGTCGCAAATAAATCACCAAATTGACCCTCTTTTTTATAGATTGGAAAGCCTTTTCCTTTTAGTCTTACCGTTGCTCCGTTTTGCGTTCCGGGTTTTACTTTCAGATTAACGCTTCCTTCTAAAGTACTTACATTGACTTCACCACCTAAAACTGCCGTGTAAAGATCAATTGTAACTTTAGTTTTCAGATCATCTCCTACTCTTTCAAAATTGGGATCAGGATTAATATTAAAAGTAATATATAAATCTCCGCTTGGGCCGCCGTTAACGCCCGGATTCCCGTGACCTTTTAGTTTAATTTGCTGTCCATCATACACTCCGGCGGGAATTGTGATTCTCACCTTTTTACCATTAATATCAAAAGTCTGCTGATGCGTTGTTGCTGCTTCTTTTAAGTTTAAATTTAATTCTGCCTGAACATCCTGACCTTTAAACTTTCCGGAGGCACTGCCACGTGAACTTCTTCCGAAACCGCCACCTGCTCCGCCAAACATACTTTGGAAAAAATCTGAAAAATCTTCACCTTCTCCAAAATCGGCACCAGAGAATCCACCGCTGTAGTTTCCGCCTTGAGATTGCTGTCTTTGCTGTTGTTGGGCTTTTTCGTATTCTTCACCATGTTTCCAGTTTTCACCATACTTGTCGTACTTGGCACGGTTCTCAGGATTACTGAGCACTTCATTGGCTTCATTCAGCTCTTTGAACTGTTTTTCTGCCTCTTTGTCGTTCGGATTAAGGTCTGGATGGAGTTTTCTTGCCTGTTTGCGATACGCTTTTTTAATGGCGTCCTGAGTTGCGCTTTTGTCTACGCCTAAAATTTTGTAATAATCTATATAAGCCATAGAAACGAATGTTTACTCAAATTTAGAAAAATTAAGGCGAACATGCATCTAAGAAATTGTTAAAAATAAATCTATCTTTGATAAAAATCAGGCTGAACCTCGCTATTATTAAAATGAAATTCAAATACTGATTAATACAATAATTAGTCAGAAACAATAAATATCCACCTATGAAAGAGGTCTTAAAAAACTATTCCGGAATTTTGCTTTTACTTCTGGGAATCACCGTGGGAAGTATTATCGGTATTATTGCTCCACAAATCGTGGAGTATATAAAACCGTTGGGCGATATTTTTCTTAATCTTCTTTTTGTAAGTGTAGTTCCGCTTGTATTTTTTGCCGTTTCAAATTCTATTGCTTCTCTTGAGCAGGAATCTAAGTTTGGTAAAATCCTTCTGGTAATGTCTTTTACATTTCTCTTTTTTATATTGACTGCAGCAGTTTTTACGATTAGTGCGGTCTATCTTTTTCCCGTTTCATCGATATCAGGAAGTACAGAACTGATTACTGAAGCTACCAAAGAAGAAAATTGGGGCGATAGAATTGTAAGCTTTTTTACCGTTGGTGAGTTTACCGAATTGTTTTCCCGAAAAAATATGCTCGCACTTCTTATTTTTGCTTTCCTTACAGGTTTTGCAGCCAGAAAATCAGGCGAAAGCGGGAAACCATTCAGGGTTTTTATTGCTTCAGGCTATGAAGTGATGAAGGAACTTCTTTTAATGATTATGAAAATTGCACCCATCGGTTTGGGAGCGTACTTTGCATATCAGGTTGCTACATTGGGACCTCAACTTTTTGGTTTTTATGCTAAACCGCTTGGTCTATATTACATTGCAGGAATTATTTACTTCTTTGTCTTTTTCACGCTTTATGCTTTTATGGCAAACGGACAAAACGGAATCAAAAGTTTCTGGAAAAATGCCATTCTTCCTACCTTAACCGCACTGAGTACCTGCAGCAGCTTTGCAACAATGCCCACGAATTTGGTAGCCGCATCACGGATAGGAGTTCCAAGTTCGATTGCCAATCTGGTGATACCGATTGGGACGACATTGCATAAAAACGGTTCGTCAATGTCTTCGATCATTAAAATATATGTAGCTTTTCAGATTATCGGGAAAGATTTTTTTGAACCTTCCAATCTTTTGCTGGCTTTAGGAATCACAGTTTTCGTAAGTATCGTTGCCGGTGGAATTCCGAATGGTGGTTATATTGGTGAAATGCTGATGATTTCTGTTTACAGTTTGCCACAGGAAGCTATTCCCGCCGTGATCATTATCGGAACTTTGGTAGATCCGTTGGCGACGGTTTTAAATGCGGTCGGAGATGTTGTAGCGGCGATGTTTGTGAATAGGTTTGTAAAGGTTTGATTTATCCATCTATAAAACTGTTCATCAATAAAAGTGCAAGTCCTTAGAACTTACACTTTGTATATAATTTAAAACGAAACTTTCTTTTATTCTGCCAATACCTCATCAATGATCTGACGGATTTTTTTATTATTAAGCTGGGTTTTGAATTCTGCCTTGTATCCATCTATTGTTAACTGATTAAAGAATTCTTTAGCACAATCTATTTTGGCGTCTTCTATTTTCCTTAAAGAAGATTCTTTATCAATATCTTTCGTTTATACAATAATATTGAGGATCTTCTCATCATTATCCTTTTTACGAGATACATAAAGTCGGGACTGTAGAATATAAATACTTTTCCGTTGGTGTTCCTTCTATAAACTTGGTTCCTATTAAACCTTGAGTAATCTATGGCTTTGGAGAGCCATCAACATAGGTAAGTGAGGTTGCTTATCTTCCAAGATTGGCTTTTGAGTAACTGAATCTTCCTGCCAGTTTCTCAATCTTCCAATTGCTATAAATTGATCCCACTGCCCTCTCAAAAAAGACTGCGCACCCATCGTGTGATGACTGCGCAGTGAAGAGGTCTTCGGTGCGCAGTGATGGGTCGTGACTGCGCAGTGATTTTTAGTATTATTTGTCCTTGGTGAAATCGGCAACACTTAATGCATCTTCGATTCTCTTTCCGGGACGGTAATTTACCTTGGCGCCTTTGATGAATGTAGATGTGAATTTCTCTTCGGTTTCTGCACCACTGCTGCTAAGACTTGGGTAAAAGCTGCCCAGCTTGTCGAGCCGGATGATTTTTCCATTGACGAGTTCTTTCTGGATGACATTCTCCAGCGCAATGATAACCCCACGTATATCTGCCTCACTGAGTGCGGAGAATTTCTCTATCTCATCTACAAGATTGTCGATGGTCATCTCGCCATCATACTTTACCTGTGCATACCATTTTTTGATTCCCCCGCCAGTCACGCCTGGTTCGCCACGTTCGATTACGGTGTACTTGATTGACATTTGTGTATTATTTAAATTGTAAAATAAAATTATTAAATTTTTCTTTGCAATACTTGTCTCCAGATAAACTTCTACAATGCTTGAGATTTATATCGACAATGTCTAAGTAAAAGAAAATCTGTGAAGTCTATGAGTGGAAAAAAATATCCTACAGACTTCACAGATTTTTACAGATTCAATTGAAATCATCCAAGAATAAATTCAGTTGAACCACTTTGTGGTTTTGATCATGGGTTGACATACCGGCATCCATGGGTTTCGCCCACGGCTATAGTTGTTGAACCACTTTGTGGTTCTTGATATAGGTTTTATTTATTCACTTCGTTTTATCTTTTCTAAATTCTTCAATTCATCTGCCGTGAAAAGTTTGTAATGCACTTTAAAGGTTTTTCCTAAAGGAGTTTCCAGAGAAAACCCACCCGGACCGAAACCATCTAAAATATCTAATGTAAAATGCGAATACTGCCAATATTCGAAAAGGTCGCGGTCGATCCAGAATTCGTGTCCGTTGATGGTTCCGATCATTGCATCGTTCATTCTTGGGAAGTAGCCTCCTTTCTCAAAACATTGTGGCTGCGTTCCCTCACAACAACCTCCGGCCTGATAAAACATCAGATCACCGTATTTTTTCTCTAGCTCCCAGATTACCTCCAATGCTTTTTCTGTAACTGAGAGTCTTGATATTTTTTTTGTTTCCATAATGATTTTTTTATTGTTCTTTTATCTTGAAAACAAAAGAACCAAAAGTTCAAGACTTGGATTCTTTCGCTGAAAATTAATTCAATTCACTGAAAATTCTAAACTTGCGCGAGAGCTTACTTTCCCTTCGGTTGAACACTTGTATCGCGCTTCAGACAGAAGAATTTTCTTAACGTTCATCGAAATAATTTTCTTAACGCTTCAGACTCCTAAGTCATTTTAAAGTCTTTCAAACAAAATTTGGTTTATTAAACTTTGATTAAGTCGAGCTTAGTCTTTGTCTATTTTATAAAGTTAAAAAAAGCCTGACAAAACAAGCATTGTCAGGCTTTACATAAACCAAATATAGAGACGTGTTTTTCACACCACTTCTGCGTGAGAGATAGGAAGGGCGGCGACGAAGGAGCCGGTGTGAAGCACCGAAACGAAGTGCAGCCCTGGATAGCCCGACCGTTTCCCCCGTGACAAACGGGGAAAACGGGCACGCCCTAAATATTTAAATTAAAAGAAACCTAATTTGTTTTTGTTGTAAGAGATCAACATATTCTTCGTCTGACGGTAATGGTCTAACATCATTTTATGGTTTTCTCTACCGATACCCGATTGTTTGTACCCTCCAAACGGTGCTCCTGCAGGATATGAGTGATATTGATTAACCCAAACTCTACCCGCCTGAATCTGACGCGGCACATTGTACAACTGGTGTGCATCTCTCGTCCAAACTCCTGCTCCCAATCCGTAAATGGTGTCATTGGCAATTTTAATTCCTTCTTCTTCGTCTTTAAAGGTCGTGAAAGCCAGAACCGGTCCGAAAATTTCTTCCTGGAAAATTCTCATTCTGTTGTTTCCTTTGAAAATGGTCGGCTGAATGTAATATCCTTCATCTAAACCTTCTCCAACATGGTTCACATCACCACCCACTAAAACTTCAGCACCTTCTTCTTTACCCAATTTGATATAAGAAAGAATCTTGTCTTTCTGAATTTTTGAAGCCTGAGCGCCCATCATCACCGTTTTATCTAAAGGATTTCCTACTTTGATTGCTTTTACTCTTTCGATAACTTTTGCAATGAAAGCGTCTGCAATATCTTCCTGCACCAACAATCTTGACGGACAAGTACAGATTTCCCCCTGATTTAAAGCGAAAAGCACTGCTCCTTCAATCGCTTTATCTAAAAATGCATCATCTGCATCCATTACCGAACTGAAAAATACGTTTGGAGATTTCCCTCCCAATTCTAAAGTCACCGGAATAATATTTTCTGTCGCATATTGCATCACCAAACGACCTGTTGCTGTAGAACCTGTAAATGCTGCTTTGTTCACTTTCGGATTGGTTACCAAAGCTCTTCCTAATTCAGCTCCGAAACCGTTAACGATATTTACAACTCCCGCCGGAAGCAAATCGCCAATCAATTCCATTAAAACCAAGATAGAGACCGGTGTACTTTCTGCAGGCTTTAAAACCACACAATTCCCTGCTGCCAAAGCGGGAGCTAGTTTCCAGACTGCCATAAGGATTGGAAAATTCCAAGGAATGATTTGAGCAATTACTCCTAAAGGCTCATGAACGATTAACGAAACCGTGTCTTTATCCAATTCGTTATGAGAACCTTCCTCTGCTCTGATGACCGATGCAAAATATCTGAAGTGATCAATTGCCAAAGGAATATCTGCTGCCAAAGTTTCTCTTACCGCTTTACCATTGTCAATAGTCTCGACCGTTGCGATATATTCTAAATTCTGCTCGATTCTATCTGCAATTTTATTCAGGATAATGCTTCTTTCTGTAGAAGAAGTGTCTTTCCAGGTTTGAAATGCTTTTTCTGCAGCATTTACCGCTAATTCTAAATCTTCTTTGGATGAATGTGCTGCCTGCGTGAAAACTTTCCCGTCAACCGGAGAAACCACATCAAAATACTGCCCGTTAACCGGTGCTGTAAACTTGCCGTCAATATAATTATTGTACTGATTTTTAAACTCCGGCCACTGTAAAGTGGTAGCCGATTGCTGTTCTGTTGTTGTGCTCATATTAATATGTTTAATTTTTATCTAAAGCCAAATTACATACAGCAAAGAGAATTGAATAGCAGAATCCTACAAAAAAATATTAAAATAGTACACCGTTCTAATTTTTATCGTTTCATTAACAAATAAATAGTCAATTAATCTTTATATTTGAATAGATAGGTCTCGAAAAATGTTAGAAATGAATGATAACAAGTTTTTATTAAATACTCCTGAATTAAAGAAGGAAAGCCAGCTTTTGAACATAGTCGAAAACCAGACATTATTCAATCTAAACAACTGTGAATTTAGCATTTACGAAACCCACAAGTCTGCTTACGGCGTAAAACTACATTTTGACAACATTGCATTTACAGCAATGCTCCGCGGTAGAAAGCACATGAAACTGGAAAATAAAACCAATTATTTTGATTACCATCCAGGAGAAAGCATTTTGGTCGCTCCCGGAGAAACGATGGTCATCGATTTTCCTGATGCAGACGAAACCCCTTCTCAATGTATTTCTTTAAGCTTAAATCCAGAATTTATTGAAAATTCTCTGAATCACCTCAACTACAATTTTCCAAAAGTTGATGAAACCGCAACATGGAATATACAGCTGGATGAGTATTTTCTGTTTAATAATAAGTCTTTGGCTTCTGCAACCAACAATATTATGAGAATTGCAATGGATGATAATTCACAGAAAGATATTATGGCAGATTTTGCTTTGAAGGAATTACTAATAAGGCTGATGCAAACTCAGGCAAGAACTATGGTAGAAAAAAATATTGCTAAAAATAAATCGAGAATTGGTTTTGTGGTAGATTACATTAAGAAAAATATTCACCAAAAACTTTCCATTGACAGCATAGCGAAACTGGCTTATGTAAGTAAATCAAACTTCTTTAAAATGTTTAAAGATGAACTAGGAACTTCGCCCAATGATTTTATTCTTCAGGAGCGTATTAACAGAGCAAAAGAACTTTTGGCTTTAAATAACAGCATCAAGGAAACTGCCTTTCAAACCGGTTTTTCTGATACTAATTATTTCACAAGAGTTTTTAAACAATTGGTTGGAGTGACGCCGAAAAGTTATCAGAATAAGATTATTAGTTGTTAGTCTATTGGTTGTTGGTTGTTGGTTGTTGGAAATTACAAAAAGCACCTCAAAAGAGATGCTTTATTTATTATTTTTATCCTTTATAACCGTAATACTTCGCTCCTTTCAACACAGGATTTTCCAATTCCACAGATTCTAATCCAAATCCGGTGTAATCAGGATTTACAGAATATTCCAATTGTTTTCTGTGAAGTTTTTCGTAAGTATCAAAATCAATGGCTAAACGGTTTTTAAGATTTTCAAATAAATCCCATTTTGCAACCACATTTTTCCAATTTTCGGAAACTTTTCCGGCAAAAACTTTTGACTTTGAGCCGCTTCCGTAACCAACAAATCCGATTTCTTCACCTGCCAATTCTTCATTTTCATTAAAAGAAGTCTGTAAACCTGAAAGTAAAGCCATAAAAATTGAAGCGGTGTACATATTTCCTATTTCAGAAGATGCACGCTGTGTTCTTTCAATTTTATTGTTGATGAATTCGATATAATTTTCAGACTTAGCAACTGCTTTTTGTTCGTCAGCATTTGAATAAGGAAGTCCATTTTCTAAGCTGTAAATTTCTGTAAAAACTCTTTTCCCATGAAATGCATACGGAAGGTGGAAAATAAGATATTTCCAGTTTTCAGAAGGTTTTATTTTCCCCGAAACTTCCTCATAATGCTGATAAGCTTCCCTAATCCTATCTTGATAACATTGGTTGGAATATTGCCCATCAAAAACAGGTTCATCTGTGAAAATTTCTATTTTGTCAGGGAAAGATTCAGTAGCGTTTGCCAAATCTTCTTTTTTGAAATGTCTTCTAGGTTTAAAAAAATCAAAAACTGATTCTGTAGCCACTCCCCAATTATTTTCAATTTCAATTAAATCTGGTTTCGCAGAAACCAATAAAGCAACTGCACCTCCACCTTGGGTATATTCACCAGAAGAAGCCAGTTCGTATTTAGCATAATCGCTTGCAATAACCACTGCTTTTTTATCAGGATTTACTCTTACAAAATCTAAAGAATTGTGAAGCGCATCTACTGCTCCGATACAAGCAAAAGTCATATCTACCACATCACAGTTCTTGAAGCTTCTTTCTCCGAAGTCCGGTTCCAAAGCTTTTTCTACCATCTGCATTGCATAAGAAGCCGTTGGTTTTGCGGCATCGATTGCGCTTTCTGTTCCTAAATAAATACGAGAAATTTCTTTGGGATTGATTTTGTAGTCTTTTATTAATTTCAGCAATGCTTCCGCAGCAAATGTTGCAGCATCTTCATGTACATCGGGGAAACCCATTTTATGTAAGCCTAATCCTTTTTCCAGTTTTGCAGGTTCAATTCCTCTTTTTTCTGCTAAATCCTTAATTTCCAAATACAAAGAAGGCACATAATATGCTGCTGCCTCAATTCCAAAACTCATAATCGTCAAATTTTAAACTAATTTATGAAAGATGTTGCAAAAAATACTGGATAATCGTCTATTTTTTTATTGATTAAACAAAAAAAACATCTCGTTGGAGATGCTTTGAAATGATATTGTTGTATCGATTAAATTTTAATTACTTTTTAATCATTTTGAATGTTTCTGTTCCTAATGCTGTTTCACCAGTTACAATATATGTTCCGCTTGGTAATGCAGAAACATCTAATCGACCTTGATCTGAATCTGTTTTGTGATACTGAATTTTTTGACCTACACTGTTATAAACGGTAATCTGACTCACTTTTTCACTGCTCTTATAATTCAATACATTTTGCGCAGGATTTGGATAATAACTGATTGATGATTTCACAGTTTTCTTAACATCACTTACACTTAAATTAGCTCCTGAAACAACCAGTGCATCTACTAATGTAGAATATCCGTAATCAGTCTCACACTCAATAGCAATTTGATACGTTGTAGGAGGAAGCCCTATTGATCCTGAAGAAGTCCAGGCAGTAATATTAGAATGGAACTCAGCAAGCTGAACCCAAGCCGCAGTTGCTGAAGTTCTGTAAAATACTCTTAACCAGTTTTGATCTGAACCCCATAACTTATTTATATAATAAAAGCTAACTGTTGGGCTATTAACGCCTGACAAATTTAATACAGGGCTTACCAATTTTGTTTTATCAAAATTATGTGAAGTTCCGGGATAATTTGCAAATTTTGTTCCTTCGTACGCGGTAATTCCAGTTCCTCCCGTAGAAGCTGTGGAAGCAAATGTCCAAGACATATTATTTACCTCATAAATCTGAGTCCAGCTGGCTCTTGTAGGTGAGTTGTCTTCAAAAGTTTCTGTCCAGGGAAATGTAGTAATCTGTGCATTCATAAACGAAATCCCAAGAACCGCAATGGCAAGATATGTACGTTTTGATACAAATTTAGAAAATAGTTTTGTTTTCATAAAATCTTATTTTAAAGGTTTATCAACAAATATACTATTTATGTATTAAAATAACATAAAAAAAGCAAATACATTAACAAATATCCAAAAAGATATTTTCTTCAAATAAAAAACCACTGTCTAAACAGTGGTTTTTGTAAACATAAATTTTTATCTATTTAAAATTTTCAATCGCTTTATTGATTGCGTCAATTTGCGGATTGATACTTGATGCTTTTTGCGGATTCTGCTTAAGAAGTTCCATTTTCTTATTGAGACCGTCTTTCAGCATTTGAGTAATCATCATTTTTACTTGCGGATTATTTCCCATCTGATCTTTAGCCTGACCAAGAATCTTTGTGATACTTTCTGTAGCTTTTAAATTATCTGAAGTCATTATCCAGTTATATCCTTCTTCTGCCACTTTCCCCAATTCAGGATTCTGGAATTTTATAAAAGGATAAAATGCCGCAATCGGAGCAATATTTGCCATCTGCGAAGTCACTTTATTTTTAACAACAATAGGCAATAGCTGAGTCAGCATATCTTCAGAAGCTCCTTCCAAATTAATTTTATCAGCCAGGGTATTTACTTTTGAAGGATCTACAGCAACGATCGCCGCCAAAGAATTCCCTTTTACAGAATTGGAAACTGCATTAACTCCTTTTTCAAAAATAGGAACATATTTTTTATCCTTTGTTTTCGCTAAAGCCGCAATTGCTGCACCCTGAACTAAAGTTTTAGGATCATTTGAAGCCAGTTTTTCAACATCACTTCCCAAAGCTTTCATTTGCTCAGGATTACTTAGATCCATCAACTCCAAAGCCTTGATTCTTATTCTGAAGAAAGGATCTTTTATCGCTGCAGCCAATAATTTTGTAGCAGCCGGATTTTTGCCTACCTGATCTTTTATTGCATTTAAAGCGATGTACTTGCTTTTAAACTCTTTAGAATTGGTGAACTGCAATAAGTTCTGCTCCGGAGTTTTAGACTCCGTAATATCAGCTAACAAAACGCCGTCCGCGTTGATGTTAATGAGATCCGGGTTTTTAGAAGAATCAAAAGTAAATGTATTTTTTGTGGCAGCATTTGCCCAAACATTATATCTTTTTGGTTTACCGTTATCATAAACATCGATTGCCAAAGGAAATTCAAAAGGCAAATCCTGAGATTGGTTTAAAATAACAGTAACCTGTTTTTTTACCGGCTCAAAAGTATATGTATAGTTTAATTTTGGATTTCCGCTTCCGAAATACCATTGATTGAAGAACCAGTTTAAATCTTTACCAGAAACTTTTTCAAAAGATAACCTCAATTGATGTGCTTCGGCATTCTTGTATTCGTTGGTTTTAAGATAATCTGTAATTCCGGCGAAAAAGGCATCATCACCCAAATAATTTCTCAGCATGTGAAGAATTCCGCCTCCTTTCTGATAGGTTACCAAATCGAAAACATCTTCACGAGAGCTATAATCAAATCTTACCAAATCTTTTTTGAAATCTGAAGGATTGTGGATATAATGATTCACATCCTCCAACTGATGGTAATCTGCCTGATCTTTTCCATATTTATATTCGTTCCAAAGATATTCTGAATAGTTTGCAAAAGATTCATTAACGGTAAGATTGCTCCAGCTTTCCGCAGTAACCAAATCGCCGAACCAATGGTGGAATAATTCATGAGCAATGGTATCTTCCCATTTGTTCTCATCGATTAATTGTCCAGGCTTTTGAAGAATATCACTTCCATGAAGTGTTGCGGTTGTATTTTCCATTGCTCCGGAAACATAATCTCTTCCGGAAATCTGTGCATATTTTGCCCAAGGATAATCGTAACCTAATTTTTTAGAGAAAAAATCTATCATTTCCGGAGTATTTCCGTAAATCTGTTTTGCATACGGTTCGTATTCCTTTTCAATATAATAATCTACAGGAACATTTTTCCATTTGTCTTTTACAACAGCGTAGTCGCCTACGCCCATGAAGAAAAGATAGGTTGAATGTCTTTTATCCATCACCCAATGATCGGTTCTTAAATCGTTCGATTCTTTTTTCGATTCTTTTAAAATACCGTTTGAAAGGGTAACGTATTTATCAGGAACCGTCATGAAGATTTCCTGTGTAGTCTTCTGATTCGGTTTATCAATTGTTGGAAACCATGCTGAAGAAGATTCAGTTTCACCTTGAGTCCAGATTTGTGTTGGCTTATCAGCATCTTCTCCCTGAGCATTGATGAAATAAAGACCCTTTGCATCATTAATAGCTGCACTTCCCTCCTGCTTCACTTCGTTCGGACGAGACGTGTATTTGATGTACACTGTATAATCTTGGTTTCTTGTATACGTTTTATCAAGGCTTATCTTTAAAACATCATCTTTATACTCATATTTTAAAGGAGATTTTTTACCGTTATTATCTAAAGCCACTTCGTGGATCAACATTCCTTTTGCATCAAGCGTCAATTCATTAGAAGGATAAAAATACGGAGAAGCTGTTAACCATTCTTCGCCATTCATCTGTTCTTTTTGATAATCAAAATTGACTTTAAGTTTAGTATGCTTAAGCTCCGTAACTTTTGTGTGCGTTGCTCTGTAGACTTTTTCTCTTCCCGAAGTTTCTGTTTGTGCAGATACGTTTGCGGAGAATAAAACTCCTAGTATTGCAATAGATAAAATGGCTTTTCTCATCCTTTTCTATATTATTTTTTTTGAATTATTTTTTAATCAGAATATCAAAAATATCATTGACCAATGTTTCGTAATCACCTTTCTTCAACTGTTCTTTAGTTTTTGCGAAAGCTTTTTTAAGATCACTTTCAGGGTTTTCGTCGTCGATAATTTCGATATCATTAATTCCTTTTACCTGAAGCAAAAGTTCTTTCAATTTTTCAACATCCGTATTTTCTGCAATGGTTATTTTTAGTGATTTCATAAGCGATAAGTAGATATTTTGGAGTGAACGTTACAAAAAAAGTGAAGTTTTATACTTCACTTGATTATTTATTGAGCATTCTTTCTAATTTCTCAGGATTACCTTTTGATGGGAGAAATAATAAGATTTCTACGCAATTAATTTGTATTTCAAAATATACTTTAACTTGCTTTTTTCCTAATAAAGCAAATCGTAGTTTACTATCTAAATCTATTGATGGATAAGAAATTATTTTATCATTAAGTGATTGTTTAAATTTCTTCAAATCATTCTTGAAAAATTTCAACTCTTTTTGACTCCAGCGATAATCCAAAAAGTCAGTGATTTCTTGAAGACTTTTAATAGCATCTCTCGAAAAAATAATTCTCATTTCTTATTAAAAATCGAATCAATTAATTCTTCCGAAAACTCTTCATATTCGCCATTTTTAATTTGATTTCTGCTTTGCTCAATTACTTTTGCAAAGACCTCTGAATTCTCAATTTCTTCCCACGAATAAGTTTTATCATTTTCTGAAATCTCAATATGATTAATTCCTTTTATCTGAGACAAAAGTTTTTTAATGAAAGGAACATCTGCATATTCGTCTAAACTGATTTTAATTTCCATAATTTCAGGATTTTAATCAAAGTTAATAATTTTATTACTAAAAGGTTATATCGCCACAGGCGCTTTGATTCCCGGATGCGGATCGTAATTTTCTAAAGTAAAATCTTCAAAATTAAAATCGAAAATATCTTTGATTTCAGGATTAAGTTTCATGGTTGGCAAAGGTCTTGTCTCTCTGGAAAGCTGTTTATTAACCTGCTCAAAATGGTTGTTATAAATATGTACATCACCAAAAGTATGCACATAATCGCCAACTTCTAATCCTGTAACCTGAGCAACCATCATTAATAAAAGCGCATAACTTGCAATATTGAAAGGAACTCCCAGAAAAACATCTGCACTTCTTTGGTACAATTGAAGCGACAATTTTCCGTCTGCGACATAAAACTGAAATAAAGCATGACAAGGCGCCAAAGCCATATTCGGAATTTCAGCTGCATTCCATGCAGAAACGATTAACCTTCTGGAATCAGGATTTTTTTTGATCTGTTCGATTACTTCAGAAAATTGGTCAACCACTTTTCCGTCGGCACCATTCCAGCTTCTCCATTGCGCACCGTAAACAGGACCAAGGTCTCCATTTTCATCTGCCCATTCATTCCAGATAGAGACTCCATTATCGGTAAGATATTTAATATTGGTATCTCCTTTAATGAACCAAAGCAATTCATAGATAATAGATTTCAAATGAACCTTTTTAGTTGTAACCAAAGGAAATCCTTTTGACAAATCGTAACGCAACTGGTATCCAAAAACACTTCGTGTTCCTGTTCCTGTTCTGTCGGTTTTATCGGTTCCGTTATCTAAAATATGCTGAAGTAAATCGAGGTAGTTTTGCATTGTGAAATTATCAGCTTCAAATTTAAAAAAAACAAAGTTTAAAATCTTCATTTAAAACTTAAAGTTATCATATCAATACGATTCCCATTTTCTATCAAAAAAAAGCATCCATAAAAATGAATGCTTAAATATTTTTATTTTCTGAAATATTAAACTGCGGTATAGCCACCATCAACCAAGTAATAACCTCCCGTCATAAAAGATGATTTCTCAGAACTTAGGAAAAGAACCAATTCGGCAACTTCTTCTGATGTACCCAATCTTCCCATCGGATGTTTGGCAATCAATGCTTTTTTATGCTCAGCATCCAACTGATTCAAAAGAGGAGTATCAATATAACCAGGTCCAACTGCATTACAACGAATGTTTTTGTGACCGTATTCTGCTCCGATATTTTTTGTTAAACCAACAACAGCATGCTTCGTCGAAGTATAAGCTGATGATAATGGTGCTGCAACAGTCCCATGGATTGATGCGATGTTTACGATAACCCCGCCTCCATTTTTCTCCATTTGTGTCAATTCATATTTGCAACCGTAGAAAACACCATCGAGATTAATATCAATCACTTTTTTCCATCCATCAAGACTGTAATCTCCAGTTTGATTCGCTTCACCACCAATTCCGGCATTGTTACAGGCAATATCTAATCTTCCATACGTTTCTACAGTTGTTTTTACCAAAGCTTCCACTTGTTCGGCATTTGAAGTATCTGCTTTTACAAAAGTTGCTTCGCCACCTGCAGATTTTATTTCTTCGACGGCAGATTTTCCATGTTCTTCATTAATATCTGAAACGATAACTTTTGCGCCTTCTTTAGCGTATAATTTTGCAATAGCAAGCCCAATTCCTGAACCCGCACCTGTAACCAATGCTACTTTATTGTTTAGAATTTTCATAATAAATATGTATTAATTATGATTTAGATCAACAAAAATTATGCAAACAGAACTTTGCAATAGTTAATTATTTCACAATTGATTCTTTTTGAATCAATAATATTTTTCCAGTTAAAATCTATTGAATTTCAACAATTTGCTGATTCATATCATTGAGTAAGAAACGATCGTTTTCTTTTTTCCCATACATTGCTTTTGCCAAAGGAGATTCTGGAGAAATGCAGATGATTTTTTGATTTTCAAAACTAACTTCACCTAAAGAAACCGAAACAAAAAACAATCCCTTTTCAGTCTTTACAATTGCTCCTTTTTCTGCTTTATCAGCTATTTTCGGAAGCACAGTTTTTAGAAAATCTTTCTGCTTTACAACTTCATTTAACTGAATCTGCAGATTATTAATTTCCTGCTGAAGCATTTCTCGCCCTGTTTCATATTTATCACCCATCGAGCTTTTGGTATCATTGCTTGAAGCTCTGGTTTCTGCAATAAGCTTTTCTAGGTTGTTGATTTTTTCGGATAACTTTGATTTAATAATATCTAAAAGTAATGATTTATTCATATTAAATTGGGCTAAAGCCTTTCTGTAGTTCATTAAAAAGCGGGCTAAAGCCCGCTCGTATTCCTAATATATTTTAAAGTTATGTATTTTGATTTAATCTTAAAAGAAAATTTCATCTAATAACTGTCAGCGAACTTATTTTTCGAAAACAGCGTAATCGGAAACTTTAAAGCTGAAATCTTTGCCATTGCTGAAGTCTCTTTTTGTTCCATCAAAAATATTTTTAAAAATTCCAGACACATTTTCATCGTCAATGGTAAATTCAATGTTTTCTTTTGAGAAATTAAGCACCACTAAAACCTCATTCCACTTATTTTTTCTGATGTAAGCAAAAATTTTATCATTTGCTGAAGTGCTTAAAAGATAAGTTACTACATTTGAATCACCGCCTCTTAAAGCAGGATTTGAAGATTTCAGATTCAACAAAGTTTTATAAAAATCAGCCATTTTACAGTCATTCGTCCATTCTATCGGGTCTTTTTCAAAAAATTCTAATCTTTTGTGATTAGGAAGTTCCTGCCCGGAATACAATAACGGAATACCATTCCAAGTCGCAGAAAATACAGCCATTACTTTTGTAATATCGCCGTACTTTTCGTACTCTGTTCCGTTCCAGGAATTTTCATCATGATTGGTGGTAAACCAAGCTCTCATAGAAGAATCTCCTATTTGAGAATATTTTCTCAGCAGATCTACAAGCTCTTGAATCGGCTGATTGTCTTTATAAAATTCGGCAGATTTGTGCATCCATTTCCAAGAATAACTGGCGTCAAACACTTTACCATGTTCTGGACTCTCCAATTCATCAAATTCACCAATCCAGAAAAGAGGTTTTATTTTTTCAACTTCAGGTCTTGCTTCTTTCCAAAAACCTACCGTCACCCAAGAAGCCAGATCGCATCTGAAGCCATCAATATTTATTTCTTCGATCCAAAACTTCATCGCATCAATCATGGCTTTCCTCATGTCCTGATTTTCATAATCGAGCTCGATAATATCATCCATTCCGGATGCCATTTTGAAATCGCCATTTTCTTTCAGATAAAATTCAGGATTCGTTTTCGTCCAAACATGATCCCAACCTGTGTGATTGGCAACCCAGTCGATGATTACTTTAAAACCTAAACGATGCGCTTCATTCACCAAATGTTTGAAATCATCCATCGTCCCAAACTCTGGATTGATCGACGTGAAATCTGAAGCTGCATAAGGACTTCCTAAACTTCCTTTTTTATTTTTTTGAGCAATGGGAGTAATCGGCATAAACCATAATGTTTTAACACCCATGTTTTTCAGACGCGGCATTTCTTTTTCAAATGCTCTGAAAGTGCCTTCCTTAGTATATTGTCTTACGTTAACTTCATATATATTGGTGGTGTGTTTCCATTCCTGAGGTACATCCATATTCATTGTCATTTTTTAGATAAATGAAATATTTCTATTTCCTTTATAAGTTTTAAGCTGAATTTATTTAGCAAAAATAAGAAATTGAGTTTTAAAAAATATTTACACGATTTGATTATGTCTATTTTCTTGAAAATCTCTTTTTCCCTTAAAACCAAAGGAACAAAAATTCAAGACTGTAATTTCCTGCTAAAAATTATAAATTAAGTCAATATTATTTAAAACGAAAAACCCTGAATTTTAGTTCAGGGCTGTATTTTATTTATCTGTCGTTGTCATCTTCTTCTTCATCGAAAACATCATCATTATAGTCATCTTCTTCATCGTCATCGAAATTGTCATCTTCGTCTTCAAAGCTGTTACCACTTACGAAATCATCATCAAAACTGAAATCATCATCCAATAAAGGCATTGCTGATTTTTTGTTTTTTGATCCTCCGGCGCTTCCGTTTTTACCCGGAGCTTTTAAAGGGGCATTTCCGAATCTGTATGTTGTAATCGGGTAGTTTACACCTTTTGTTTCGTCTACAACTTCTACCAATTCGCAGAAAAATTCCCAAAGATCAAGCAGACCATACTGGAACTGTGCTTTGTCTCCTGCTGACTCAAATGCTTCATCGATGTATACATCTGACATAATTTCGCCATCACCATCATCACTCATATCTTCCAGTGGAACGCTTTTTACAACAGTACCATCTTCTTCGAGAAGATTAAAAGTAGACAGCTCATCTCCACTAAGGTTGAATGCACTTTTAATTCCCAAATGTAAGTTCCAGAGTGTTTGTTTTCCTTTGATTTCTACATCTCGGAAAATGTCTTCTTTCGTATCTAATATTACACGGATTTTGTAAACCATATCAGTATTTCAATTACTTTTTGCCTTATTTATTGTGATAAATTCTTGTTGCAAATATATAATAAATGAGATTTTACAAAAAATATTTAATAATTTTTTAGAAACTTTTTTTTCCTTACATTTCGCAAAATCATTTACTTTTCTCGAGCATAAAACTGAATTTTGTACCTTCCAGGTAAACACTTTCTACCGTAATATTTTCGTTATGAGCCTCCAGGATGTGCTTCACAATGGCTAGCCCTAATCCTGAACCACCCTGTCTTCTGCTTCGGCTGGTCTCTACTCTATAAAATCTTTCAAAAATTCTTGGTAAAAGTTCGGCTTTTATTCCCATACCGTTATCAATTACTTCGATAAGTACTTTATTTCTGAGAACACTTGTCTTCACCACGACTTTCGCTTCCTGCCTGTTGGCGTAGTGAATAGCGTTTGAAATCAGATTAATAAAAACCTGAGACACTTTCTGCTTGTCGGCCTCCACAAAAATCTGGCTGTGCAAAGTCTGAAGCTGCAAAACAGTATTGTTTTTTTCGGCTTCCAGATCGAGCAGGTCAAAAATTTCTTTAATAAGAATATTAACATCAAATCTGGAAACGGTAAGATTGATCTCACCGGCTTCCAATCTGTTGATCATGTCGAGATCATTAACGATAGCTATCAATCTTTCTACAGAGATCCCTATTCGTTCCAAATATTTATCACGGATGGTCAGATTATCTACTCCACCGTCAACTAAAGTTTCTACGTAACCCTGAATAGAAAAAAGTGGTGTTTTTAGCTCATGTGAAACATTGCCGATGTATTCTTTACGGTAACTTTCCATTTCTTTCATCATATCCATCTCGGTGAGCTGCTGCTGATTAAAATCTGAAAATCTTTCTCCGAGTTCTTTCAGTGTAATATTATTTTGATCGCTGTAAATTATTTCTTCAGGAAGAATTTTCGAGATCTTTCTTACCTGTTTTTTTGCGTAATAATTAAAAAGTAGTTCTAAAACAACATAATTAATAATAAACATCAAAACAACACACAAAAAAAGGCCAATCTTAAACTGAGATGTATTATAATAGATATCTTTTAGCGAATCGAATATAATCACTAAAACAAACATCACCAATGTAAGCAGACATGATGAAACTAGGGTAAGCCTGTAAAATTTCAATTTTACAAAATTTATAGGTTAAATGTAAAGTTAGTCTTTTCTGAGTTAAACAATCAATTTATACCCAATTCCTTTTAAGGTCTGAATCGTGTTGATTCCTAATTTTTCTCTCAGTCTACGGATGTGTACATCGATTGTTCTTTCACCAACAATTACGTCATTTCCCCATACTCTTTCAAGAATTTCCTCTCTTTTAAAGACTTTTTCGGTATTTGAAGCCAGAAGATAAAGTAAATCGAATTCTTTTTTCGGTAACAAAAACTGCTGTCCGCTTTTTGAAACTCGGAAGTTATCTTTATCGATTACCAAATCGCCAATCTCAATAAGTTTAGCATTATCAGAAACCTGAGAAGTCAGCTGAAGTAATGCATTTACTTTAGAAATAAGAATTTTCGGTTTGATAAGCTTCACAATATAGTCGTTTGCTCCTGCCTGAAAGCCAGCCAATTGAGAAAACTCTTCACTTCTTGCAGAAAGAAAAACGATAAGAGATTTTTGCAGTTCTTTTACTTTTCTAAGTTCCTGACAAGTTTCGATACCGTCTTTTTCGGGCATCATTACATCTAATAAGATCAAATCTGGAATAATTTCTTTGGCTTTTTCTATACCTTCATTACCATTTGTAGCGGTATAAATGTCGTAACCTTCTTTTTCCAGATTGTAAGACAGAATCTCTAGAATATCGAGTTCATCGTCTATTAGAAGAATTTTCTTTTGGTTCATTTTCAATTTTTACGTTTCAAAGTTAATCAATTTTGAATGATGGATTAACACAATGGTTATCGTTCACATAAAGTTAACAATAATATCCTTTTCGTAATGTTTAGTTAAGAAAAAATTAAATTTCGCTAAACCATTTACCCCATTAAACTTTTCTTCCTTTGCACCGAAAGTAATTAGTAAAAAAGAAATGAATTTTAGAAAACTGAGTATCGCTGCATTATTCCTTACTACATCAGGGACTTTAATGTACGCTCAAGAAAAAAATGACACCGTAAAGAACGAAAAGAAAATTGAGGGTGTTATTATCAAAGGATCTACAAAAAAAGGAACTGAAGCTAACTTGATTAACATGCAGAAAAAATCTGTAGAGGTTATTGAACGAGTAGGTTCTGTACAGTTAGCCAAACAAGGTGTAAGTGATGCTGCAACTGCGGTAACTAAAGCAAGTGGAACACAAAAACAAGAGGGAAGCGGACAAATTTTCGTAAGAGGTTTGGGTGATCGATACAATAGTACGACCCTAAACGGTCTTACAATTCCATCTGATGATCCTGAATTTAAAAATATTGATTTGGAGATCTTTAAGACTTCAATGATTGAATACATATCACTAGACAAAGTTTATAATCCGAAATTTTCTGGTGACTTTGGAGGTGCTAATATTAATATTGTATCTAAAGAACACAGCGGAAAACCTTATTTTAAAATTGGTTTGGGAAGTAGTGTTAATTTTCAAACGTATAGAAAAAAAGATTTTAAACTTCAGGATGGCGGGCCTGGTTTTTTTGGATTTAAAGAAACAACTTTTATAAAAGGTAATCCTTATCAATCTTATCCGTTCACAACCAAATGGAATTTTAAAAATGCTCAAAATCCGTTCAATACAGATATAAATATTGAAGGGGGCGCAACCTTTGGAAAACTGTCTTTATTCGCTTACGCCGGGTTTGACAACAGTTATGAATACAGCGAGGGACAAGAAGGTTTCTTTTTTGCGAGCGGAAATGCAAATTCAAATTTCACCAACGTACAACGTTCTGTATATAAAACAAATACAACAGGTTTAATTAATCTAGCGTATAAATTAAACAGTAACAATAAGATTAATTTCACTTCAAATTATATCCATTCATCTTCTCAGTCAGCTAAAACATACAAAGGATATTCTTATGATGTCGACAGAAATGTAATCATCAACAGAGGAGATAATAAGATTACCGACACTTGGGTAAATCAATTATTTGGAAATCATAAAATAGGATCAACTTGGGTAGCAGACTGGGCTGTAGGTTACAATATGCTAAACAGCAAGAGACCAGATCGTCTTCAAAATACAATTGATGCAGAAAACTTCAACTTACTTGCAGGAAGTGCAATCAATAACCACAGATATTTTGATGAACTTACAGACAACACTGTTTTAGGTCACTTAAATGTTTCTAAAAGTTTTGAAAATTTCAAAATTACCGCAGGCTACGATGGATCTTATAAAGACAGAAAGTTCGATAATACGACGATTGGTATGGGCTTTAGCTTTATCAATCCTGTAGATCCTAATAATATTGATGCTTTCATCAATGCTGGAAACAACAGCTTATTTACTTATCAGACTTTTATGGCAGGAGATATATTTAAGCCATTTTATTATGGTATTAAGCAAAACCTTCAGTCTGGACACGCAAATGTAGATATTACTTTGTCTGATAAATTTATTTTGCAAGTTGGTGGTCGTTACGATTTCATCGATATGCAGACTAAATGGACAGAACCTTTAACTGGTGGAATTGAGAAAAGAAAAAATAAAACTTACAACAAATTCTTACCTGCACTAAATGCCAAGTACAGCATTAATGACAAACAGAATTTAAGATTATCATTCTCTAAAACATATACTCTGCCACAAGCAAAAGAGATTATTCCAATTGCTTACTATGATATTACAACGAATGTTTATGGTAACGAATACCTTAATCCATCAGACAACTATAATTTTGATTTAAAATGGGAAATGTTCCCTAAATCAGGAGAAGTTATTTCAGTTGCAGCTTTTGGTAAATATATTCAAAATGCTATCGCCAGAACAACCTACTCTACTTCAGCACCAAATGATATGACCTACTTTAATATTTCAAATTGGGGATATATTTTAGGTGCAGAATTAGAATTTAGAAAAGATATTTATTCTTGGAATAATTCAAAACTCTATACTTTCCTGAACGGAACTGTAATGCATTCTGAGCAAGAATTGAAAACTCCGGAACAATTAGCTAAAGAAAACGGCGGTAAAACTGCAGAATTTAGCGGACAAACAAAAGATGATATTCAGGGGGTTGCAGATTTTATTGCTAATGCAAACTTAGGATACAACTACAAATGGAGCAACGCAAACAGTTTAGATTTTGTAGTTTCTTATTCTCACGTAGGTAAAAACGTTTATGCTATCGGAACCAACAAGGCAGGAAATTTCTATGAACAAGGAAGAGATATTCTTGATCTTAATTTAAACTTTACTTTAGACAAAATAGGTATCGGAATCTCTGCTAAAAATTTATTAAATCCTAATTACAAAATACAACAGGAAAACGGCGCAGGAATTTTCACTCACCAGAATTACACGAGAGGTCGTGAAGCCGGAATCAGTTTATCTTATAAATTTTAAAATATAAATCTAAAAAAATAGTTATGAAAAAAACAATTTTGAGAGCAGCTCTATGCTTTTCATTGGTAGCCGCAGTTTCTGCAACTGCAATATCTTGTAGTTCTGATGATGAAACAACAGAAAATGTATCATCAATTGATCCAGCAAACTTTAAAGGTAGAATTGCATCAGGAACTACTGTAAGCTTAGATGCAACTAAAGTTTACAACCTTACAGGAACTCTTTCAGTAGAAAGCGGAGCAACTTTAATCATTCCCGCTGGAACAAGAATCGTTGCTTCTGAAGGAGCAACTTACCTAATTGTTGAAAGAGGTGGTAAATTGATTGCAAATGGTACAGCAACTAATCCGATTGTATTTGAAGGATCTACCCACAAACAAGGACATTGGGGAGGTGTTGTAGTGCTGGGTAATGCTCCGTCAAATAGAAGTTCTTTGGGTACTTCAACATCAGAATTAGGAGATCTTGTTTATGGTGGTACCAATAAAGCCGATAATTCAGGAATTCTAAAATATATTGTTATTAAAGACAGTGGTTATAAATATAATCCTGCAAAAGAGTTCAACGGTCTTTCTCTATTTGGAGTAGGAAGCGGAACTGTAGTATCTTACATCTATGTAGCAGATGGTGCAGATGACGGTATCGAATTTTTCGGTGGAAACGTGAATGCTGATCACATAGTTGTATTAGGTGTTGGAGATGACAGTATCGACTGGACAGAAGGTTGGCAAGGAACTGCAGAATATATCTATGCTTCAAGAAAAAAACAATATCAAACTGCTGCTGAACCAGGAAACAGAGGTGTAGAAGCTGATACTCAAGATACTGACGAAAATACAGTTTTCGGAAACGGAGTCTCAAACCCAACGATCAATAACGCAACTTTCATCGGTAACAGTGCAGGTTCTGAGTCTCAAGGAATGAAAATAAGAGCTGGATCTAATGGTAAATTCGATAACATCGTTATTGCTAATTTCTCTACAGGTTTAGATTTCGAAACGCCTAGAACTTACAACTGGTTCACAAGTGCTTCTTATATTAAAAACGTAAGATTTGTAGGTGTTACAACTCCTTGGAAATCTAAAGCAGTAGCTCCAGCAACTACAGGTCCTAATTTGTCTGGTGTATTTACTACAAGCACTACAGCAACTGGAGCTGGAAACGTTACAGCTTTGCCAGACTGGGCAAAAGGTTGGACTGGTTTGACTTCATTTGACACTACAGATGCAATGAATTAATCATTCAAGTAATTAGTTTCTTCATATAAATCAAAGCCATCGACCAACAATGAATAGTCGGTGGCTTAATTTCTATCACACAATCACAATATCTTACAAATAATTAACTATGAAAAAAATTTTAATACTACTGTTTTTAACAGCCTTCATTTCACACTTTACTTCACAAATTGTAGCTAGTGATTTAAAAGTAATTCTTGATAAGCCTAATAGTAAAGTTAGATATAACTTCCTGTTTTCAGGTACATATTACAGAGTAGAAACAACATTATATAAAAACTCAATTTCACCATCAAACAGAATTGCTTACGGAATTCAAGAAGATGAATCAGAATATGCTGATATTGTATATCCCCCTGGATATGTTTATAACGATTTTATGACACAAACTAACGATTGGGCGTATCAACCAGCTACACAATATATTCTAACAATTAATGCATATGAAAAATCGGGTGGCCCCGTTGCTAATATTTATACTAAGACATTAACATATGTTCCCCCAATCGAAACTCCAAACTTAACAGTAACATCTGTTCAAGTATATAGTAGTTTAAGTGGTGTTAAAATCTTTGATTCTAATACAAGTAGCAACGGAGGACCTCAACTGCAAAAAAATGCTAGTTATCAATTTAAAGTTACAGTAACAAAAACAGGTAATGCTGCTGTAAATAATTTGAGATTTGATTTATGTCAATTTAATATACTACAAGGAGATTATCCTACTGTCCCTCCTAAAGCCATAAAAACTCAATATATAAATTTTACACAAGCTCAAAATAGTGCGCTAGTTACAACTGAAACAACTATAGCAGATTTTGGCTCAAATAGTTTTATGGGAATAGCTTTTCATTTAGATAAAGACAATACAATCGCCGAAACCAATGAAAATGATAATATAAAATTATTAGGAGCAGGTTATCATGGTAAAATGGCAAATATCGGAGATAACATTGAAGTTAGTGTTTATGACATAAACGGTAATTTGCTTAAAACATTAAAAACCACTTCAGACGATACAGATTTTATGAATGTTAAGTCTCAGTTAGGTTCAGGTAAATATATCTTAAGATCTAATGAGAAATCACGTCAGGTTTTAATAAAATAAACTTTTTTTCTACATATTAAATTGAAAACCACGCCCGGAATTTATTTTCCGGGCGTGGTTATTTTTTTAATATTAACTTTTATTCATTTTAAATATTTAGTACTAAAATCAAATCATCAAATATTCTGTTGGGAAACCAAGCAAAAAAAATAGTAATTTGGTCTTCTCATTCAAAATAGATTGATAAAAATCTCATTGAAGAAAAGTAACCTGAGAATTATGAAGAAAAATTACTTAAAATTAATCATTACAGCTTTCATTATCGGCTCATCATTGATCAGTCATTCGTGCGGTAAAGAGGAAGATATAACTTCTGAAATTGCAGTAGTCGGAATCGCTCAGGATCCCAACAATTTTAAAGGTGATGTTACCAGCGGGCAAGTTGTAACACTTGATCCTATGAAATTTTATAAGCTCAATGGTATTGTTACCGTAAAAAATGGTGGAACTCTCGTCATTCCTGCCGGAACAAGAATTATAGCCACAGCAGGAGCTTTCTCTTACGTTCTTGTAGAACAGGGTGGAAAAATCTACGCCAACGGTACAGCGGGTTCGCCAGTTTTATTTACATCAGAGACAACCGTTGCCGGAAATTGGGGCGGAATCGTAATTTGTGGTAAAGCTCCGATTAATACAGGAAATACAGGGTCATCAGAAATAGGAAATTTAACTTACGGAGGAACTGAAACTACAGATAATTCAGGATCATTGAATTATGTAAGAATTGAATATGCTGGTGCCGAATTTGCTGGTAAAAAATTCAATGCGCTTTCACTTTTTGGGGTTGGTAACGAGACCCGAGTAGAAAGCATAGCGCTTTTAAATAATGCAGATGACGGTATTGAAATTTATGGCGGAACGGTAAATGTTTTAAACATTGTTTCAATCGGAAATACCAATCACGCATTCAGTTATAAAGACGGATGGATCGGAACAGCAACAAATATTTATACCAAAAGAAAAGCAGACGGAACAGGAAACACGGGCATTACAGGTATTAATAATGCAGGAAACGACAATGCCTCACCAAGATCAAACCCGACCATTAAAAACGTTACTTTCATTGGTGGAACTTCAGGTGAATCGAACGGAATAAAACTAAAACAGGGAACTTTCGCAACATTAGATAATGTCGTAGTTTCCGACTGGTCAACAGGAATTAATATTGAAAGCGATTCTACAGTTGCTCGTTTTAACGGTAAAAAAAGAATTACGAATGTTCTGTTTAAGAACACAACAACCGAAGTTTCTTTAAAATCTTCTGCAGGTGCAACAGTTCCAATTGTAGATACTACTTATACCAAAAAACCTGATGCAACCGGAGCCGGAAATGGTATTTTAACGCCAGCCTGGGCAGTTGGATGGTCCGGATTACAATAATTACATTTAAAAACCAATATTAAAATTCCTTGGAAATATTTTCTGAGGAATTTTGTTTAAACAATTAACATATATCATTTCCATTTAGAATTTTCCTTATACCAATTTGTCTCACAACCTAGGCAGCTCCGGAGGAGCAATACCTTTGTAGCATAATGGTAGGAACCACAATTAGAACTCCGTAGGAGTTCAACCTTTTTCAATGATCATTCTTTGAATTGAGAAGGAGTCATTCCCGTTTGAGATTTGAAAAATTTTGAAAAACTCGCCTGATCATAAAATCCCAAATCAAAAACAATATCTTTCACCGATTTTTCTGACACTTTCAGAAGACGCTTCGCTTCAAGTAAAATTCTATCCTGAATAAGCGATGAAGCTGAAGAATTGATGCTTTTTTTACAGATAATATTTAAATAATTGGGCGAAATATTAAGCTTTTCAGCATAAAAAGAAACCGACCGTTCTTCTTTAAAATACTCATCAATAAGATTCAAAAATTTTGAAAATACAGGATTCGAATGGTATTGCTCATCATTTTTAAAAATAACTTCAACCGCTTCACTGATGAGTAATCCGATCATTTCGCTACGTTTCTGAATCATTTCCCAGAAAACTTTATCATCGCTCAACAGTTTTTTGATGGTTTTAAATTCATAAACCAGAAAGTCAAAACTCGTATCTGAAAGGTCTATCACCGGATGATTCTGATAAAATAATTGTGAAAATCTCAAAGCCGGAATTAGGCTTTCAAACCAATCTCTGCTGATCATCAATTGATATCCTATCGTTCCTGCTTCAATATCCCATTGATGCACCTGATCGGGGAAAACCAAATGAATCTGGTGATTTTTCACTTCATAATCTACAAAATCGATCGTATGATTTCCTTTTGCTTTTTCAAAAATATTAATGATAAAAAAATCATGCTTGTGCGGATCATCGATAGAACGTTCTCCGTAAAGCTCATTAAATAAGAGAGGTGTTTCCAAAGAATGATCATCCTTGAAATCCTGAATACCCAAAACCGGAAAATAATCTGAACGACGGCTCATTCCGAATGATTTTTGCTTAAAATTAGTGAAATTTATGCAGTTAATCATTTTCATGAATTTATATAAAAACTGACTTAGTACATGAGAAATAATATTTTACCGCAAAAGATTCAAAAGAAATGATAGAAGAATAGAAATTCAACAGCTTACAAAATGTAAAAAACTTAATTAACACTCGTTTTGCAAACTTTTGAATAACTTAAGCATAGTAAAATCTTTTGATTCTTTTGCGGTTAAAAAAACGTCAAATACTAAGAAAAACTGATTGAAAAAAAGTAAATATCAATCATGTATAATTTAAATAATAAAGCTTCAAGCTTCTCTAAGTTTGGGCAGTTTTAAGATTCTAAAATTTTTACAATCTCTTTATAACCTAAAGATTTTGCGTATTCCAAAGCCTTAACTCCGTCGTTATCGGGAATATCTTTTGCCTTTTTATCTTTAAGGATCTGAACAATTTGCTGGTATTTTAAACTTCCGTCACCTAAAATCACCGCTTCCATCAAAGCAGTCCATCCCAATCTGTTTACATGATTGATCGGAAAACCTTCCGTATTTGCCAAAACTTTTACCGTTTCTACATGACCTCTTTCGCAGGCAGGAATTAAAGCCGTTCCGTTGTATCTGTTGAAAACGTCAAAACGAGCTCCGTTTTCCAGAAATAATTTCACCAATTCGGTCTGTCCGTTTGCACCTGCAAACAAAAACGGACTATCTAATTGTTGGTCCTGCAGGTTAACATCCGCTTTATATTCGACAAGGATTTTTACAATTTTTATCTTTTTTCCTACCGCGGCAAGAAGCAGCAAAGATCTTCCTCTCGAATCTTTCGTATTCACATCTGCTCCGTTTTCCAAAGCCGTTCTTAAACCTTCTGCATTATTGTTCTTTACAAGCTCAATCACATTTTCACCATTAATCATAATTTCTTTTACAGGTTGAGAGAAGCTTTTTTCGCAAGCATTTATACTGTTAAAACACAACAGAAAAAACAAAACTTTCATTGCCTGATTTTTATTTAATTAAAATACCACGTTCCCTCTATAAATAAGAGATTCTACGTTTGAAATTCTTGATACCGCTTCTGCAGAACAACTTGCATTCAGCAAAACAAAATCGGCATCATCACCTGTTTTCGGCCATTGCTGAACGCCTTTATCATCCAAAGGAGTTAGATTTGCCGTTGCTAATTTTAAACTTCTTGAAAGCAAAAATTCAGTCGACTGACCGTAAAGCTGAGCATAAAGATTGGCTTTCTCCAAAACACTTCCGGTTCCGTACGTATTCCAATGATCGATAATACTGTCATTTCCGGTATAAACGGTTACATTATGTTTTTGTAAAGTCGGAAGCGGCATAATCAAATTTCCGATAGGAATCGTTGAAGCAATTCCCACTTGAGCATTGCCTAATTTTTCGGCAATCTCTACCTGTTTTATTTTATCTAATTTACCTAAAATAAAACAATGACTAAAAAAAGTTTTTCCTTTTAGAGAAGGATTTTCATTCACTTTATCGATAAGATATTCAACAGTTTTCAAACCTGATTCTCCGGTTTCATGCAAATGAATATCAATTCCTTTTTGATAATCTAAGGCGAGTTGTACCGTAAAATCAATTGTCTTTTCAATCGCTCCGTCAATCGTGTAAGGATCTACTCCACCGATGAAATCGATATTCATTTGAGCCGCTTCTTTCAAATAAGGAACAGAATTTTTGTAAAAAACTCCGTGCTGAGGAAACGCAACAATTTCAGCCCCAAAGCTTTTCTTTTTATTATCTAAAGCTTTCTGTAGGTTTTTCAAAGAATCGAGCTTGGAAGTAGGCTCAATATTCACATGACTTCTTGCAAAAGCAGTTCCTTTGGACTGAATCAACTCAATCATTTTTTCTGCTTTGTAGGTAGAATTTTTCAGAATTTCCGGCATGATTTGTTCTTCCAAAGCAATCATTCCTTTTACTCCGCCTTTTCTTTTTCTTACAGCCTGCCATTTGTCGCCATAAAAAGTTTTATCAAGGTGAATATGCATATCTTTAAAAGCCGGAAGCATCAACAACCCTTTTGCATCCACTGCTTTTGCTTTTGGATTATTTGGAGCTATTTTTGTTATTTTCCCATTTTCTGTTTCCACTAAAAACAAATCTGTCTTTGTTGAAACCACTTCGCCTTCTTCATATTCAAAACCGGTTTCAAGTCGGACATTTTTAAGAATTAATTTATCATTTACTTCTAAAACTTTATCTTCAGAAAGCGTATTTGCACTCATCACTGTAGACGTTAAAGTAATTCCAGCCATTGCTAAAGCAGAGCTTTTCAAAAAATCTTTTCGCGAAATATTATTAGACCTTTCCATATTCAATTTCTATGATACAAAATTAGCAAGAACTAAGGTCTTAGAATTGTATCATTTATCACATTACTTGTATGATTTTCTTTTGCCTTGAAGCAAAAGAAACAAAAGTTCAAGACGCAGAAACTTCCGCTAAAAATTAAAATTGAATTCTAAAATTCCCAAAACTCGCACGAATTTGAAATTTATCTTCAATTGAAACTTTGTCTCGTGCTCAAACAGTGGGAATTTTTTAACGGATTAAATTTTAATTTTTTTAACGCTCCATTTTCAAATGTCCTTTTAGAGTTTAAACAAATAGATTACGAATTGTAATTTTTTATAAAAAAAAGGATGAAGTTTTAAACCTCATCCTTTCTAATTTATGTCTTATGATTTTTAAGAATACTGAAATTTTCTTACCGCTTCTAAAGTCATATCGATTTCTTTGTCTTTGATCGCATCACTGATGAAATAGGTTTCGTAACCACTTGGCGGAAGATAAATTCCGTTGGTCAACAGCTGATGAAAGAAATTATTGAATAATGAGTGATTGGCATTCTGTGCTTCATCAAAATTGGAAACTGCATTGATGTGGAAGAAAACCGACATCATCGAACCTTTTCTGTTGATTCTGTGCTCGATTCCTTTTTCATTTAAAATTTTTCCGATTTCAAAGTCTAAAGTTTCTGTAGTTTTAGCTAATCTGTTGAAAAATTCAGGATCGTTTTTAATGATTTGCAAAGTTTTTAAACCTGCTCTCATTGCTAAAGGATTTCCGCTCAACGTTCCAGCCTGATAAACGCCACCTTTTGGAGCAAGATGATCCATAATTTCGTTTCTTCCTGCAAAAGCTCCTACCGGAAGTCCGCCTCCGATTACTTTACCGTAAGTTACCAAATCGGCTTTCACATTATACAATTCCTGCGCTCCACCAAAAGCCAGTCTGAAACCTGTCATTACCTCATCAAAGATCAACAAAGCACCGTTTTCGTCACAGATTTTTCTTAATTTTTGCAAGAAATCGTTTTCAGGAAGTACACAACCCATATTTCCTGCAACGGGTTCGATAATTACCGCTGCAATTTCACCCTGATTATGTCTGAATAAATCTTCAACCTGCTCAAAATCATTATATCTCGCCAGCAAAGTATCTTTTGCCGTACCAGCCGTTACGCCCGGAGAATTTGGGTTACCAAAAGTCGCAGCACCACTTCCCGCTTTTATTAAAAACGAATCTGAATGACCGTGATAACAGCCTTCAAACTTTATAAATTTATCTCTTCCCGTAAAACCTCTCGCCAATCTGATCGCGCTCATACAAGCTTCTGTACCTGAAGAAACCATTCTGATCTGGTCGATATTCGGAACATTTTCAGTGATGAATTTTGCGATTTCAGTTTCCAATTCAGTTGGGGCACCAAAAGAGAAACCTTTTTCTGCCTGAATTTTTAATTCTTCTAAAACTTCAGGATGCGTGTGCCCTAAAATTGCAGGTCCCCAAGAATTAATGTAGTCTACATACGTGTTATCATCAGCATCAGTAAGATAAGCACCTTTCGCAGATTTCATAAAAACGGGAACTCCGCCAACTGATTTAAACGCACGCACCGGAGAATTCACACCTCCCGGAATATATTTGTAAGCTTCATCAAATAAAGCTGAACTTCTTTGGTATTTCATTATTAATTAGTTGATAGTTGATAGTAATTAGTTGATAGCGATTATTGTCTGTATTTAAAACCAACAACTTTCAACTAAAAACCAGCAACCAAAATTAGTTTCTAGGTTTTTTGTCGATCAGATAAATTAATTGTCCAGCGGATGGCTTTTGACCTTCATCCATTCTGTTTTTTGCGTATAATTTATTGAGTTTGATGCCAAATTTCTGTGCAATATCATACATATCTTCACCATATTCGGCTTTGTAGGTTGCAGTATTTCCATCAGAATTTTTAGATTCGAGGAAGACAACTTCATTTTTTGCCAGTACAGTTCCTTGCAGCTCGTTCCATTTGATCAGTTTGCTTTCGCTGATCTTAAATTTCTTAGCAATATACTGTACATCGGTATCTTCGGGAATCACAATATATTTCAAGCCGCCATTCGGATGACTTTTTATTAAAATAGAATTAAGAATTTCTGCTTTTGTTTTAATTCTTTCCACTCTTTGCTGTTGTTGCGCATAAGAGGTCGCTTTGTAAGGAACTTTTACAGTGACAGGTGTCGTTGTTTTTTTAGTAGCTTTTGCAGGTTCCATTCTTGCCATGAAAGCACGGTCATCTTTCAGATCTGGATATTTTTTCAGAATGGCGTATAAAACTTCTTTAGAATCTACCTCATCAAATTCATACAATTTATATTTTTCAATCTTTCCGATAAGAATTGATGCGTAACGAGGATTGGTAGCGTAACCCGCTTTTTTTAAACCATGCGCCCAAGCTCTGTAATCTTTCATATCAAGATCAAAAAGTTTGGTGTAATATTTTCTTGTTGCCAAAAATATAGAATGGTCTTCGTATGATTGTTTAGGATCGTCATACACACGGAAACACTCATTCGGAGCATCATCGGTGTGCTTCATTGTTTTTCCGGTCCAGTCTTCTTTACATTTTATACCGAAATGATTTTTTCCTTCCTGTGCCAAACGGCTTTGTCCACCACCGGTTTCTAAAAGCCCTTGCGCAAGAGTAATTGAGGCCGGAATCTTATACTTTTCCATTTCTTCCACTGCATATTGAGCAAATTTCTGGATGTACTGATCTTCTGTAGCCCAGGTCTGAGCTGAGAATTTTGATAAAACTAAAAGGCTAATTAGTAAGAAAAGTCTTTTCATGTTTCTTGATTTTTTAAAGCCTGACAAGTAATTTACTTGTACTTTAATATTCGCACGATTACCTCATGCTTTCAGCTTTATATTATTAAATTTCTATTTTGTTTTTCTAAAAGCAAATTGGCTCCTTCTATTCCCTGCAAGCCTCCGGTATGAAAACACAGGATTTTGCTTCCTTCAGGAAAATAATCAGCATCAATCATTTCAAACAATTTCAACATCATCTTTCCTGTATAAACCGGTTCTAAAGGAATTTGAAACTTCACTTTAAAATCATTGATAAAACGAACATTTTCATCATTTATTTTACCATAACCGCCAAAAGCAGCATCGGTTAGATGAAAATTTCTTTTTGAGGTTAACTCCAAAATTTTGTTTTCTAAAGAAGAATCTTCAACTACTTTAAGACCTATAACCTTTTGATTATCTTCACAAAACTCTGAAATCCCTGCCAAGGTACCTCCGGTTCCAACTGCCGTGCAAAGATAATCAAAATCTTTTGTATCGTTATTGAGCATCATTTTTACGCCCTGAACAGCATTTTTATTGGTTCCTCCTTCGGGAATTATTAATGCTTCAGGAAATTCATGCAACAGAAACTCAGTTAGTTTTTCTTTATGTCGGTATTCTTCACGGGTCACAAATTTTAAATTCATTCCGTTTCTTTTTGCTAAAACTAAGGTCGGATTATCACGCCATTTTTGTTCTAATTCTTCACCTCTTATAATGCCTAAAGTTTTAATTCCGGAAAGTTTTCCTGTGGCAGAAACTGCAGAAATATGGTTTGAGTAGGCTCCGCCAAACGTTATAATTAAAGGATTTTCCGGTAGAGTTTCCAAATAATTATTGATATTGTAAAAAAGTTTCCAGTATTTATTCCCTGAAATCTGTGGATGAATGAGATCTTCTCTCTTGATGAAAAGCTTTACTTTTTTATGAATTGTAATTTCCTGAATGGGAATCGTTTCTGTCGGAAGTTGTAATAGCATTTGTTCTAAATGATACTTGTTTTAACAAAATTAGTTTTTTTATTTGAGCTACTTTGGATAACATGGATTTCCTACGAATATTTTTTTAACCACCCCGTCAAAAATTCTTTGAATTTTCGCCACCCCTCCAAAGGAGGGGAATTTTGGAGCGCTAATCTTTTAATTAAAATATTTTCTGAATGCCCAAAATTTTCTTTTTTTTAAATAATTTAAATCATGCTCCATGGCGTAAGCTTCTCTTTCAAATGAAATGGCATGATATGCTAATTGTGCATTTTTGAGTCTGAAAAAGTGATAATAATATTCGGCTATATATAAGATGTAAAAGAAAATTACCAACAGCTCTAATTGCTGTCTGATATGTATTTTTTCATGATTAATCAAGACCCTATTCTTCTTATCTTCAGGATTTTTGATGAAAATAAAAGGATAGAGCGTAATGCCGTTTATTTTTGTATTTTTGAGGAGCTTTTGGCACACAATTATCATGATAACAAATATAAAAGTTTTGATTTAACTTATGGCTCTTTTTGAAATCAAAGAAGGTGAAGACTTTTACTATAACGAGCAAGGTTACAAAGTTTTTACCGAAAAATTCCATCTTAAACGTGGACATTGTTGTAAAAGTGGTTGCAGACACTGCCCGTACGGATATGATAAAAAGACTGACACATTTATAAAAACCAATAAAAAAAATAAATAAAATGAAGAAATATATTTTTATTTTGCTTGCGGCAAGTTTAGGTTTGTCGTCTTGCAGCCCATTCAAAGTACGCTCAGATTATGCTCAAACTGCTAATTTTACGTCTTATAAAACATACAAAATCAGAATCGACGATTTGAAACTGAATGACATCGATAAAGACAGAGTTTTAAACGAATTGTCTAAGCAATTGCAGACAAAAGGTCTTCAGCCGGGAGAAAGTCCTGATTTGATTGTAAACGTAAAAGCTAACCACAAAAAAATTACCGATATCAATACCACCAATCCTTACGGAATGTGGGGCTGGGGCGGAGGTTTCGGTTGGGGAATCGGGATGAACAGAACCTGGACCAGCAATTATAACGAAGGTGCTATCATCGTAGATCTGGTAGATGCTCAAACTCAAAAATTGGTATGGCAGGGAATCGGCAGCGGAATCTCTGTAGACAGACCAAAAGCCAAACAAAAACAAATCCCTCAGATTGTAGCTGAAATTATGGCTAACTATCCTCCGGGAATGAAGAAATAAAATTTTAATTTCAATTATATTAAAAGTCAACACAAATTGTGTTGACTTTTTTGTGTGCGTCATTTTCGGGAATCAATACTCCATTTTACAAAAAATTAATCTGTTCCGGAAAAAATAATTGTTTTTAAATTTAATAATAGTGTAATTTTACTTTTACCAAATTATTTCAATCTTTACCAACAATAATATTATTATGAAAAAACTACTTTTATGTGTAGTATTCTCCCAGCTTGCCTATGCACAGGCTCCGGCAGGATATTACAATGCAGCGAACGGATTGTCTGGAGCTTCTTTAAAAACAGCTTTAAGCACAATTATTACCAACGGTCATCAAGACAAAGGATACAGCGGGCTTTGGACCGCTTATAAAACCACCGACATTGATAAAAATTATGAGAATGACGGTTCTATTCTTGATATTTATTCAGAAAGACCGAGCTCTGTCGACCCTTATAAGTTTACTCCGGGAAATAATCAGTGCGGCACCTATTCTACGGAAGGAAATTGTTATAATCGTGAACATATTGTTCCCCAAAGTCTGTTTAATGAAGCTTCGCCGATGAAAAATGATGTTCATTTCATCAGAGCTACAGATGGAAAGGTAAATGGTATGCGTTCTAATTATCCTTTCGGAAAAGTGGGAAGCGCAAGTTTTACTTCTCAAAACGGTTCAAAATTGGGAAGTTCTTCATCTGCAGGATTTTCCGGGACGGTCTTTGAACCCATTGATGAATTTAAAGGCGATGTAGCAAGAATGGTTTTTTATTTTGTGACAAGATACCAAAGCAAATTATCTACATTTTCTACCGGAAATATGATTGGCAGTTCTGCTTTTCCGGGACTGCAAACGTGGGAACTGAATGTACTTCTAGCCTGGCATAATCAGGATCCGGTTTCGCAAGCAGAAATCAACAGAAACAATGCATCTTATACTTTTCAGGGGAACAGAAATCCATTTATCGACAATCCGAGTTATGTAAACCAAATTTGGGGAGGGCAAACTCCAACAACCGATACTCAAGCTCCGTCAACAGTTACTAATTTAACTGTTTCAGGAAAAACATCCAACACCGTTTCTCTTACATGGAATGCAGCAACAGATAATGTAGCCGTAACTTCTTACGATGTATATATGAATGGAAGCTTAAAAACCAATGTTTCTTCAACTTCTACAACAGTTACAGGACTAAATCCTTCTACAAGCTACAGTTTTTACATTAAAGCTAAAGATGCTGCAGGAAACTCTTCAGCCAACAGCACTGCAGTTTCAGCAACGACGAACGCAGGAACTACCAATCCGAATCCGACAGGTTGTGTAAATGAAACTTTTGAGACAGTTCCAACAGCCAGTTCGTCATCATATTCAACAAAAACATGGACGAGTAACGGAATTACATGGACGGCAACAGATTCAAGAACCGATCAAACCATTTCCAACAAAGCAATTACGATAAGAAACGGATCTTTGAAATCGAGCAGCTCTGCAAACGGAATAGGATCTTTGACGGTTACAACCCAACTTAAATTCAGTGGAAGTAATGGAAATTTTACGGTTCAGGTGAATGGTGTAAATGTAGGAACAGTTCCTTACAGCACAACGGTAACTACGACGACAATTAACAATATCAACGTTTCAGGGAATGTTGTGGTGACTTTAGTGAATAATTCTACAAGCAACAGAGTGGCGATTGATAACCTGAGCTGGACTTGCAATAATTCTGCCTCAAGACAAAGCCAAACGACAAATACTATTGTCGAGCCAAAAGAATTACAGATCTATCCAAACCCTATTACGAATCAGGAAATTTTTGTGAAAGGAGATACGCAAAATATTAAAAAAGCGGAAATATATAATCTACAAGGGAAAGTAATGCAAACGATAAACAATCCTTTTAAAAACGGAAAATCAATTAAAATTAAAAGTCTTTTGCAGGGAGTTTATATTTTGAAGCTTGATGAATCTAGTCTGAAATTTGTGATTAAGTAAGTTTTAGAAAATATAAAAAGAGGCTGTTTCAATTTTGAAGCAGTCTCTTTTTATATATATATCGCGGGTTTTTAGATGATAATTGAAAGTAAATTGGTTTGCCACGAATGCACGAATTTTATGAAAATATTTAAAAATTAAAGCTTTTTCGGATAAAATACAAACAAATACAACAATTTAAAAATCAATTAATTACAACAAAACCTACATAAATTTAACGCAAATGGAAACAAAGAATTTTAAATATTGACTGATTTTAAGTTAAACAACGGCGTAAACTTAACAAAGAAATACAATGAGAAATTACGGGAAATTTAAAAAACTGTTTAATTTATATATTTTCAATTGAAAATTCAGTGGAATAGGAAACTGAAAATTCTTTATAAGAATATACTGCATTCAAAGATTCAATCATTCCATTGTCTTTAAAAACCGTTACATTTCCTGTGAAATCATCTTGGTTTTCTTCTTTACTTTTTAAGGTTTGATGTAATAAAATTTCTTCTTTGCTATCCGTCAATTTTGCAGTCTGCTGAACGTTTAATAAGGTTTTATCTAAATACATTTCAAAAAAAGATTTTCCGTTTTCAAAAGGATTTCGGAAAGATGAAAAGTAGTTTTTCAAAAACCAGTCTTCTTTCATTTTTTGATCAAAAACATCAGGATTCAAAGCAACATATTCAAATTCTTCAAGATATATTTTAGCATATTTATCAGGAAAAAAATCTAGTAATTTCGTCTTAATCTGATTAAAATTATTCAAAGTTTCTTTCTTTAAAGCAGTTCGCAAAATTTCTCCTTTGGTATTTATAAAAACTTCAATCGGATATAACGACTTCATGCTTTCAATTGCAAGACTTTCCATCTTTGTGTCATTGCGATTTGAAAACTGATCTTTCGTAAAATGAAAAAGATGTTCACCCAATTCATTTTTTATCCATTCTAAAGATGCGGTATAAGAAAAACTTTTTTCACTAATTTTACCTTCAGCATTAGATGATTCTTTAATTTTAATCTTAAATTTTTCATTAAAACCAATCGGATCAAAAGCAATTTTCGGGTTTAATTCCAGGCTTTTAAAGGGAGCATCATTTTTATCATTATATGCTTTGATTTTCGAAAAATCGGGTAACAAAAGTTTTTTTCCGGGAATCAAATCATCATCAATAAAATCTTCCTTCAGGCAATTTTGATTGTGAAATTCTTTGAGATAAACGGGATTTTCAAGATTGATCTCATGTGCAATCTTCTGCAAAGTATCACCAGGAACGATAAAATGTACCATCATATTCTGTAAATATTTTCTGATGTTGGTGTTATAAAAAGAGATCTTAATTTACTAATTATTTTTAAAACTAAGTTTGATTATTTAGCTTTTTTGTGATCGGCTTTCTAAGTTTTTAGTCATTCAGTTTGATCTCTGCTATTTCTTTTTCTTTAGCTTGTAGGTTGTAATTTCACCCGTAGTTTTATCAAGTAAATCGCTGGTCAGAATAAAGTCATCATTTTTTCTTATAATTGAAAATTTTGAATCGCTGTTTTCTTTTTCCTGTAGAATAATTTTGTTTGGATTATTATTCAGGATAAGTAAATCTTTGTCTAAAATCTCATTATAGCTGTCTAATCGAAAGGTCGCTTTATTATCTTTAATATCAATATAAATCATCGCATATGCACGTGGATCAGCAGATTCTTCTTTGATCCGAAGAAAATTGCCTTCATATTTCCCATTCCAGCTTTTACTTATCGTACTATTATTTAATGTAAAATCCCATTTTTTTAAGACTTTATCTTTATCTAAAAGTAAAACTGAATACCCGTCTTTCTGATTTTTTATTTCGACTTTATTATCGGCAGAATTATAATCAGTAAATTTGAACACATCAACTATTTTGTATCGTTCCTGATCTTCATTTGACACCAACTTTTCTATACTGAACAAATAATCTTCTTCATTATTTTTTTTATAAATAGAATACGTTAAACTATCATTTTCATGTATTTTACCTGACTTAAGGAAAGTGTAGGTATTGAGTTCATCCCCCGAATAAAATTCTTTTCCTACATAAAGCTCATCCTTATCCTCGATTTTACTAATTTCTTTAGGAAAACTAGCTTTCGCAGGAGATACTTCTTTCGTATTTTGTTCTTTACAATTAATGAAAATTAGGATTAAGGAAATCCACTTTAGTTTTAAGATTATTTTCATATTACTAATAAAAAATATCCATATTTAATTTTTGACTTTAGACTGTTTATTATATATTTTAGTGCAGTTATTTTTTGTATTGCTTATTACTTTCGAAAGTTCTGCTATGGATTTTTTCAAATCAACATTAATATTTTGACTGCACTTTTCCGTATAACCATTCTGCCACGATTCAGATTCGCTTTGAATTTTTTTTAAAATAAGCTTATTATTTATACCCGAAACAAAATAGGTATTCTGAAGATATCCTCTATCCGGAAATTGGGTAATAATTTCGAATCCTTCTTTCGTCTCTTTAATATCAGTTATCTGATTTCCTCCGTCTTCAGAAAAGTTAGTCGATTTTAGAGCCAAATTATAATTACCGCTTTTATCTCCTAAAAATAACAATAATTCATCTCCCAAATAACGATTATGACTCACCATTTTATCTTTAATTCCATCTTTGTTTACATCAAATGTTTTAATGAAATAATTTGTATTGTTAGTATATTGATTAAGATTTATTGTTTGGACCTTTTCAGTATTATTGGCTTCTACTCTATCATTTTTCAGAATTGGCTTCTTTTGACAATTGGCAAGTAAGAAAGAAAATAGTAATACTAGAATGGTAATTTTATTCATGATGTGTTTGGTATTTTAGAGTATCTTGAATAGCATTTTTTTAGTTGTGTCTACTAATTTACCCGCAAAATTTTTGAAAGATTCAACAGCATCTGGTAATAAATTTTCCAAGATATTTTCCTTTTCTCCTTTATGCTGTATTTTTTCAATTTGATTGGAGCGATTGTAGTAGAAAAGATAGGTTTCATTATTTGTTTCCGATAGCACCTCATCAATATAAGTTTCTACTTCAAATCTCACTTCTTTTATATTCCCTAAATCTTTTACATTTTTAAGATTATAGGTCATTGCACAACCTGAACCACAACTGATAACAAAAGAATCATTTAGTTCTTTAGAATTGTCATTTATTTCAACAGAGCTTTGACTCTTTACAGAATCTTGAGTGTCTAAATTTGTTATTTCTGAAGCATTATTTTTCTTACATCCAATTATAAAAAATAATAAAAATGAAATGATGATTTTTTTACTCGTTCGCATTTTTAGAGTTTGTTAAAGTATTTTTAGATTCATATTAGATTAGATTCTGAGATATTCTATTAGGAAATGTGTACTTGAGTCTCACATCTTTTCAAAAATATCACAAAGGCTTTTCTTCATAAAAAGTTTGCTTCCATTTATTAGAATTTTGTAATTGAACCTTGAAGTTAACTTGGCTGCAACAGCCACTCAAATGTAAAAATGTCAAAGTTTTATTTTTAAAATCTATATTTCTTGGAAAAAATCTAACTTGATCTGTCAGGTAATGGTCAATTTTGAACTTTCCGTCTTTATCCTGAATAAAATATGCATATAGTGTTCCTGCATTTCCACCCACATAGTTTGCAATAACGAAATCTTCTAAACCATCGAAATTGACATCCATAATTATAAATTCCGGTAAGTTTTGCTTATTGATCTTCTGATTTATACTTGGGTCATTAAAAAAAGAAACCGCCTCTTCTGGTTCAGAATAAATATATTCAGGATTAAAATTAATTAATTGATTTTGAGCACTTTTATCAATTATTTTTATTTGGAGTGCTTTCGGCTTCTTTTCTTCAGTAAAGGAGACTGTTTTAATAAAGTAAGTAAAATTAGCGGTTTTAAAAAGCTGTTTATCATCAGTTATTGTACGAAGCTGATCCCCTTTTCCATTGACGCTATTTTGTCCATTTTTAGAATTCAACCTAAATGTCCATTTTTTCACAAGTTTTTTATCCAACAATAAATTTAAAATTTTGTGATCAGAAAATTTTTCAATTTTTACATCAATATTTTTCGATTTGAGATTAACGGTATCCACAATTCGATACTTTGCAACATCAGGATTTTCTAAAAACTTATGAACTGCAAATATATAATTTTCACTATTTGTTATATTATATAAACCATACCAAATGCTGTCGATAGGCGTTTTTTCAAACTTCAGGGTTTTCACGTCGACAAGTTCTGTCATTTCGTTAAATTCTCTGTTGATATAAATATCATTTTGTCCCTTTGTTCTTTTAACCTGTTCTATTGATTTGATGTTGATTTTTTCGGCATCAGTTATCGTTGTGTTACTATTTTTACCACAAGATGAAAAAGTTAATAAAACTGACAGTGTATAGATATAGGTTACTTTTTTCATATTAAATTCCTGTTTGTGTGGTCTGATCGGGATTAATATTTATACACTTCATTTATATTTTTTTCTATTTCTTTTTGTGGTATGAATGAGAGTCAGAGATTTGAATTATTCATCTTCATTTAAGTAAACTTAACCGCTATAATTGCCGCAATTTACTTTTTGAAATTTCTCAGGTTGTTATCTGTTTTGATAAATTTTATTCACATTTTTTGAGAATAACTTCTTCATTATTAGTTTCCTGCTGGAAACTATTTTCTTTAAACTCTCTTTTTTTTGTTTTTTTATTATAAAATCCATACCAATAGAAATGATATGTTTTATCATCAATCATTTTAATATAGGCAATCGGTTCATCATTTATATATTCTTTCCAATTTAGATTCCTCCCGATATTTCCCATATCTTCAGGTATTTCTTTTAGTTTATACGAAATACCATTCTCAAAATCGAACCTATTAAGCTCTATCATATCAATATAAACTTGATTATACAGAAGTATCAATGAAGCATCCTTTCCTTCTATAGTTAAACTACCAACTCCATTTTTACAGTTTATCATCCATCTTCCATCAATGTGATATTGAATTGTTGAAGTTTTTATATCATCTTTTAGAATTGATCTCTTTTGGCAATTAAAAAATACGAAAGAAAATAGTACTATTAAAATATTAACTTTTTTCATGATCTAATTTCATATTTTTATTTAAGATTTTCAAAATTCTATTCTATAAGCTTCAAATAGAAAACTTTAGCTCGGAAAATATTTTAGTTTATTAATTTAGCGGCTTCAATAATATCTTTACCTTTAGTTTGATAAATTTTCAATTGAAGCAAAAAGCAAATTTTAATCTTTAAAACTAATATCAATTTTTATTTTCAACTTTTTCAGAAATGATTCATTAACATCCTGAAATTTGATCTTGCCGAGATTCTTTTGAGTCCAGACTTTAGAAGGTATTTTTTTATCATGATTGCTTTTATCAAAATATTCTTCTCCATATTTATATAAAAAGATTTCATTATTTTCTATCTTAAAAGTAGTAAAACCATTTACTAAAACATTGTAATCATAACATGTCTGTGCTTCAATCGTAAAGTAGTTATCTTTTACAACGATATTACTAAAGCCCTCAGAGGCACACGTATTTTCTACAGAATAAATCAAGTTATTATTTTTTTTCCATAATTCAAATCCGCTGTTAGTACCCTTAAAAATTTTGATTGGCAAACGGAAATGTTCCTGATCAAATTTATCATTTAAAGATGTGTTTTTATATATCTCAATCTTATCTTTAATACCATCTCCATTTAAATCATGGATAATCTCCTTAACTGTCGCCATAGAAATTTTACTTTCCGGTGAATTTCCCTTCGCAATACTTTTAACTAAATCTTTTAAATCAATTCTTTGTTGTCTTTTTAAGTTCTTCAATTCCATATCCGGTTGCGTAGTTTTTCCTTTAAAAAAAACAAAAGGTAACTCTCGCTGATTATCAGGCATCGTGTGATCGTCATCTCTCGGATAATTATTATCTAGAGAAACCAATAATTTTTTATCTTGATCAACTGCTAATTCTCTAATATCATTGGGATAAGCCCAAAAATTCTTATCTCCGTATCTCTCATCTTTCAATCCTGGATTAAAATATAATTGCAGAATCTCGTCATTATTTTTAATCTTATAAATTGCATAATCTACCCCATCTTCATATCCTTGTGCTCTTATGACCTCTTTTTTATTATTATCATCTAAATCTGCAAACCATTTATAATTAATGGAAACAAAAGGATAAGAAAATTCATGAATAAGATTTCCATTTTTATACCAATATTCAAAATATTTCTCAGAAAGCGAGTCGACTGCGGTAACAATCAATTCGTCGTCAGGATCATTATCTATATTAATTTTTTCCTGTTTTTCAATTTTTAAGTTTGAAGGAATATTTTTTAATATATCGGTTTTAACTTCATTAATCACTGCCTTCTGATCAGCCTGTTTATTCTGTTTACAAGAGAAAAATATTGACAAAAGAAAAATGCTGTAGAATATTTTAAAATTTATCATATTAAGTTCCTGTTTGAGTTGTTTGATCTGGATTAATATTTATACAACTTCATCTATATCTTTTCTATTTATTTTTGGTACGAATAAAAGTATTAATATAATTTTTAGAATTAAAAGTGTTAGACATTTGAATTATTCATCTTCATTTAAGTAAACTTAACCGCTATAATCGCCGCAATTTACTTTTTTGAATTTCTCAGGTTGTGTTGTATAAATACTCTTCACATCAGTTCCAACATACTTTAAAGGAAATTTACCTTCAAGTACTTTCATTTCAAACAAATTTTCATTCTCAAATTTTTCAAAGCTAATTTTTAAACCAGATACTGTTGATAAAACAAGTTTTTTATTAACCACTTCTAGTTTAGTAATTTTTGAGGTAAACTTATTTTTAACATCTGCCTGATTATCGCAATAATTGAATATTGTAAGATATTTAGATGTATTACTTACATACATTGATGGAGAATTGCAATTACAAAGCATTGTAAAATCTAAACCATATTTCTCATATATATTTTTTTTCTTATTATTAACAACAGAAAGTCCGGTAAGTTTCACATTAAATAAAGAGGTAAAATTTTCTAAATTATCCCTATCATTTTTTTCATCACTTACGAGTATTTTTTGTTTTTCCTTTGTTGCAAAAACAAAAAAATAGCCATCACGGGAAACAAGTAAATACTTATCATTAATTAACAGTAAATTGTCAAAGGGAAAATCTTCTTTGGTTTTAACAACTTTAATTTGACTAGTATTTTGCAGATTTAGATTTTCTTTTAAACAGTTCCATTTTTCTTCATCAAGAACAGAAAAAAGATCGATTTCTTTCTCTTCACTTTTCTTAATATTAAAAGTTTTATCAGCATATAAATCATCAGCCTCTTTTTGAGTAAAATAATCAACCGCACTATTACAAAAACCAAAGCTTTTATAAAAAACAAATACTCTACTGTCTTTTACAGTAATATTAGAAATATTTTCAGACTTTACAGGTTTTTCTTTAGTAGGTTTCGTACTCTGCTGACAGGAAACCGATGTAAAAATCAGCAAAGGGATTATAAAATATTTAATGTGTTGAATCATAAACATTATTTTTAAATATATCTGTTTCTTGAGCTCTTCGTTTTACTAAGCCAGGCGCTACCACACCACCAGCTTTTCTCCAATTTTTAAATTCATCTGCTGCACCTTCATAATCTTCAGCATTTAATTTTCTTAATAATGTTGAGTCTGAACCAACTGCAGCTTCCACGTTAAAGGCCAGACTTACCAAGGCATCAAATTCGTACTGGTAAAGATTTACAGTAACTTTTGATTTTACTAAATTTGAAATTCGTGAAACATCATTAGCTAATAGAGTATTTGCTTCAGCATCTGTTAAACCATTAACGAAGTTTTGTGGTATCGTAATATTTGTACAACTATTTTTTCCGGCAATAAGATGACCATAACCAATAGTGCAATATTCATAATCATCATCAAAATAAACATGCTTACCATCTCGTTTTATTTCTTTCTCGTATCCTTTTAGAAAATCTAACCCATTTTGTGAAAAAGTTAAAGTGTCTGGATTCACTCTATCCCCACTCTCACCGCTTTCAAATGTATTTCTATACCCTTCTTGCAAAATTTCTAAAGGATCAATTAAATCTTTCCTTCTGTTAAATGGTGGATTATCATTTTGAGTAAGTCTGTAATTCTCCACTTCAAAACCTTCTGCACCAGTATATTGCTCAAAATGTATCATATATCTTGAAATACCTGTCATTTTTCCAGTTTTCCCTAATTCTTGTTTTTGGGTTACAGTATCACCCTTGCTCACTTTAAGGCTATCTGGATCTAATTCTCCATATCTTACTATAAACTCTCTGCCATCTGGGATAGTATGGTGAATAGTAACCTGATGTGTACCTAAATAAAATGCCTTAGCTTCTAAAACTGTTCCTCCTGCAATTGCAACTACAGTTTCATTACTTTCGGTTTCTAAATCTCTGGCTGCATGCTTACGTGCGCCACCGTCTCTGTTGTATTCATAAGTCGTTTGATTGGTTTTATCTTCACCCCAGTAATCCCTACTATTCGCACCATTAACATCATTTCTTGGCTTTATTAATAAAGGAAATATGATATATTTAGTTTTTCCTACCTCAAAATATTCCCCATCCGCTTTCAAAAATTCTTTATCATGTTGTTTTTCTCCTTGGGCTTTGGCTTGAAGATAAAGAAGTTCTTTTTCTTTTTTATAAAGCTTAAACTTAATTGTCTGATCTTTCTGATATGTTTTTATCTCAAGAGCTTTTTCGATATCATCAATGTAAGCAGTTTTACCGTCAGCTATTTTTTCATTATTCGTATTTCCATTTTTTGCGTTTTTCAAAATGGCTTCTGCAACTCTTTTTTTAGAATTTTCATCGGTAACTTTATTTTCACCACCAAATTTGTAAGTGTATTCCCCATCTTCTTTTCCTTTAGAAATCTTCTCCTTCCACTCTTTCAAATCATCATCCGATTTCGGTCTCAGATGAACAGGTATTTTCACCATTCCGTTTTCTATTTTCCCTGTGAACTCACTTTTTTCAGTTCCCGGAACTACTCCTGTGGTCGGAGTAGCCTGATCCATTTGTTCTTCACTAATTTCTAAAATTGGTAAAACAGCGCCTGCAGAACCTTTAATTAATCCATCTTTTTCTTTAATGATAATCGTAGCCTGTTTGTCGCTTAGACCTGAACCCGCTGTTTTTGCCACCAAATATAATTTTGTGTCTAAAGGTGATGAAGTAATTTTCTTTAATTCTGCTCCCAGTTTAAAGGTTTGGAAACTTACTTTTTCATCTTTATTGTAAACCTCTTTGGAGAGAGCCTGTTTAATGGCTTCCAGAGTTGTATATTCTTTCTTATCTGTTAATCCTTTTACAGCAGGCTTTTCTAAAATAATTTTTGCGATTTTTTCTTTTTCTGCATCAGTAGCCGTTTTATTGCCGTTGCTTCCAAACTTATATTCTAAAGTTCCGGCAGCTTCACCTGTCTGTTTGGTATATTCTTTTTTAGCAAAATAAGCATCCAATAATTCTTCCACCGAAGAATCTTCTACAATACTTACTGTTTTCCCTTCATTTGATTGCGGAGTTGATGGTTGTTCAGCCTCAATTATTCCTTGAGCCTCCTGATAATCGTGCAATTCTCCTTCAAATGGGTTTGGATTCTGACCAGCAACTCCCCTTTCTTCCATTTGGGATGCCGGTTTTTCTGCTGCAGGAGAATTTTCGGCTCTGGGTTGCGTATTATTTGATGGAGTTTCAGGTGTTGATTGAGGCGGAGGAGTAGGATTATTTGCCGGTTGTTGTGGTTTTGGTTGAGGAGTTGGCGCAGGTGTATGCAAAGGATTGTTCACATTGACATTATCTGTTGCGTGCTTTTTGTGTGAAAAGTATTCGACCGTTACATAAAATTCAAGTTGTTTAGGATCTGCTTCTCCCTGCATTGTTTTTTGCATCAAAGCTCGGGTAAGCATGAACTCGACAGTAGCAACTCCGGTTGTGTCTACGGTAGCTTCTTTAGTTTCAATTAAAAGATTTTTTGCATCGTGTCCTTCACCTGTTGCATCATCTTCCCAAAGAGTAAACTTTAATTTTTTACCATTCAAATTCACACATTGCGCGCGAGCTCTCATTTTCTCTGTAAAACTGAACACCGTTCCCGGTGAATCATCCACATACTGAAGTTCTACTTTTTCAATTTTCGGAACAACTTCAGGCTGAGGATTGATTTCAATTGTTGATGCACCTTCTCCTTCAGGCTCAAAAAGATAGGCTTCTAAACGATAGGTATGCTTTTGTGCAACTTCTCCGAAAGTAAAATTCCCAACACCCGTTTTCTTGATATTGGTTGTCGTGAATCTTCCGTTGGATCTTTTTTTAAATAATTCCCAAATAACATTAGCCGGATTTCTTTGGTTTTGTGGTGTGGAAGGATACCAATCTGTAACGGTGTAAGTAACTGCCTCCCCCACTTTTGGTGAAGGATTTCCGGATATTTTTGAAACTCCTTTTTTAAACATTTCAGGAAAGTTTAAAGATTAATAAGCGTCGATTTCGCTTTCCATTACTGTTTCTTTGAAGTCATTCACATCCACAAGAGGATTTACATGCCTGATTACTTTTGCATCAGCATTTTTCACATTCTTTTTACTCATTTCACCACGTTGCCCGTGATCTTTAATCGTAATTTTCCCACCTGTTGTACATTGCAGTTCAGAAACTTCTGTCACACATTTTTTGCCCATCACCAGAACTTTTTCGTAAGTTTTTTGCCATTTTCCGGCTGGAGCATAAGCACAAGGAAGATAGCCACCCGAACTGGGTTTTAATTTACATTTTCCAAAACTTGGCCCTGATGGATCAAACTGAAGGTCATCTTCTGTGACGGCTAAATAATCTGCATTGCCGGCAGAATCATTCCAGAAATGTTTGTTGTGAGCATTGACGATATGCTTAGGAAACTGGTCTCCTTGGTTACACTGGCATGTTCCTTTTTGAACGACGAAGTGTTTACCATCATGAGATGATGATTGAGTAGACATAATGTGATGTTTGGTACTCAAAGATAACAAAAAGTATTCTAACATAAAAAAAACGGAAAATTAATTTTCCATTTTTTTATATCATAACTAATTAATGTTGAGTATATTCCGGTTCATCTACAGGAAGCATTGTTGGCATAAAATATTCGTTTAGCCAATAGAATTCCTGCCCGTTCTGCTTAATTTTTACCGCAGGATTATTTCGGTATGTAAGCATTCTGTCTGCAAGATCTTTGTAATATTTAAAATAAGTTCTGGCCTCTTCATTGGTGATAATATCAGACTTCATCCAACCTTTAAGCATAAATTTTGACATTTTTTCTTCGTCAGAATTGTCAAAACCTGTACTTACACCCACTGCATAAGACATTGGTTGCTTATATAATTCTCCTTTATCTAAAAACTTAAGCGTTGGATTGTATTTTTTTAATAATTTAATGTATTCTCTTACCGCTCTTCCTTGTTTAAAGTCTGTTCTTGCAGCACCCGTATTTTCATAAACTTCTTTATAGAAAGCTTTTAGCTGATCATATTCAGATTCTGAAACAAGAATACCTTTTTCCATATTCTGCTTATAATCCATCAGTTCTTTAGGAATATATCCTTTCGCTAAAAAAGGGTTACCATAATTGATAAGCTGAGCTGCAATACCTGCAGGAACAGGATTCGTCAATCCCGGATACAGATATTTATATTTGAAGTCTACTTCTGTTTTTCCTGCACCCACCGAAGAATGAAAACGTTCATTCAAAGATTTATCAATCATTTCATTATCATAAGTCACCTGAGCAATCAGACTATCTACAGATTTCACCAAAAGACCCGGTGCAGTAATATCTCCTTTTTTAGGAAAGATTACGAATCCCTGAGCCATACTTTGTTTAGGAAAGTCTAAAGAAAAGAAACCTGCATCTCCTTCTATCAGATTAAAATTATTCTTGGTTAAGACCTCACTTTGATTGATAATTTTCTGCTTTTTTAATTCAGCGACATTTTTGGCCGTATTGGTCACTACATTCTCTGAGATTAAGACAAAATCGTTGTAAGTATCGGAAGAGCGAGCATTCGTCTGGAACATTATAAGCCTTGCCTGAGCCTGCGTTAATGATCCAATCACACTATACATATTTCCGCTTCGGTTAGCAGAAGTACCGATAGTAACTACAATATTAGCTTCGTCCGGAACATCAGAAAGTAAATTTCCAGCGGCAATCAAACCTTCATTTACAGGCTGATTCCCAATATTACTCGGACAATTCATTTCATTCATTTTATCTTCAATAAATGCCATTACCTTATTGTAATCTTTACTTAAAGGTGACGGAATCACATTTTCTCCACAAGAATTGTTTTTATATAAAACAACTCCGTATTTTACAGAATTAAAGTAAGTAGGCTTTTCAAATTTTAACTGAAGATCCTGCAAAAGTGAGCTTACAATTGGTATGTAAGGCTTATTTGCTTCACTTATATCGACAACAAAAACAATATTTATTTTCTTATTTTTATCAATTATCTCTTTGTAACGGTCAAAAATAATAGGCTCTCCCAGTACATTCTTAACAAAGTTTTTACTGTAGTCTAAAACATTAGTAAAATACTTCGTTTTCACATCTGGCTTTGCTTCTTCGTTTAAAGCTAATGTTACAGGATAAATATTTTCAAGAGGTGGTCTTTTATTGACATCCGTCAATAGAACAGCGGTGCGATTTTCTTGATCAGCAGCTCCGGGAGAACCTTCATGAATTCCTAACGTCGTTTCTTTTATACCTGTTGGGTTTTTCATTTTCACGGCAGAACGCTCTCCCCAGGCCGAAATTACATTAGAGCTCACCCAACCGTATAAGCCTGTACTTATACTGTCCATATCGATTCTAGGCTTTTTCCCGACTAAAAAACGTTTGTTATTTTCTGCTTGCTTATAAACGTACACCATTTGTCCGTTTGGAATTTTCACATCGGCAGCCTCAATAAGGCTTGGCGAATTGAAAACCATAATAGAGTCGTTTTTATAATATCTTTCTGCACTTTTTATAACGTCAGGATTATTGGGAACAACTGCCACTCTTACCGGATAGCCGGTTTTCTCGCTTTTTAGAGAGTTACTCCAAAGCAACAGATCAGATTCTGAGATCCAGCCATAGGTTTTTATCGATTTTGACGAAACTTTTTTCATTAAAGCATCAGGAATATATTCTGCTACTTTTACCATTCCGTCTCTGTGTTTTAAAACCATTAAAGGTTCCAAAAACTTTACTTCTTTATATGATTTCTCATCATTTTTATCAAGATAAGCTGTATTTCTTGATCGGTCTGAAATAACGATCCAAGGTGCTGATTTTTTTGGAAAACCATTGATTACAGACGCATTGTCGATCTGCCCATATTGCTGTGGCTCAGGAGTTTTTTTTGACGGTAATTTTACCTGACAGCTCGTCAGTAAAACTGAAAGCCCGATGTAATAAGCCGCTAGAGGAAATTTATTTTTCATCTTAATTTTCTTTATAATTGGTGTGATGCCCGATAACGAACAATTTATTATTTGCTTTGGTTGATGTCAACTTTGGTTACACAAGTCATTCCGTCATCAAAATTCAATTTTACAGACTGTATCACTGTATTTTTATCAAACTGAAGACCCGCACAATACAGGTAAAAATTATTGACTTTGCTGTCGGCAACTTTTACAATTGTATTTTCATTGTTACACAGATAAGTTTTCAAAAGATAGTTATAATGCATATTGAAGCTGTTACCATTTGCGATCTGCTGCAGATGATATTTAAAATCATTATCTTTTTTAGCATACAGTTCGTCTAAAGTGGGCTCTTCGTCCTGCATAGAATTATACGCCTGTAAAATCTTTATACGATGCTGAATTGGCTCTAAATCTTTCTCCGTGTAAAGCGTAACTACATAATCTCCCGGTTTTTGAAACGCATAAATAGCTAATTTGTCTTTAGCATCGATTTTTCCGCTCTCGCCAAATCTCCAGGTAAACTGCGTAGCATCTGAAAGGGCACGAAACTGCACATTTTCATATTGCATTGCCTGAGTCTGAGCATCAATTTTAGTTACCGTGGTGGCGCTGTCTTTAGGTTTTGGTATTCCTCTTGAAGAAACTATGATCGGAAAAGATTTAGAATATTTATTATCAATAATCAAGGTTACATTATAATAACCCGGCTTAGTGTAAAAATGAATTCCTTTATCTTTTTCTGAAGTCTGGCCATCCCCAAAATCCCATTTTTTGAATTTCGCAAATGATGTTTTATCATTAAATGTTAACGTATCACCAGTAGAAAGCGTAGAGGGAAAAACTACTCCTTCAATATCATCTGCCGAATGAATGACCTTTTTTTGCAGCCACAATGCAACGAGTGCAGCAATAAGCAATGTGACGATTACACCAATAATGATGTTTTTCCTGTTCTTTTGAAAATAGTTCATAGTAAGTTTTTGTGATGTGTTTTGTATATTTTTTTGGTGTTATCTCGGGTTTAAAGAATTATTCCGTTCTCTCAGAGTCTGGCTTTTTTCTTTGTATCCTAACTGGCATTCTTCAAATTGTTTTTCAAATGTTTTGGTCGTTTCGTTCATCTTCATAATCCTCTCTTTATCAACCATATTCATTTTGATAAATTTTCCTATTTGCGGGAAAGCCATTTTTCGTTGATCATGGACCACAACATTCTGAAATGTGTTAGCTAAATCCTGTATTGCATATTCAGCATCGTTTCTTTCTACAGGCTGTTGAATTTCCATAGAAAGTCTATTAACTCTTGCTGAGGCTGTATCTATTAATTTTAAACCTATTTTCTGCTGCTGATCAAACTTTACTTTCTGATCTAATATCTGCAATGCATTAGTATCTGCCTCAGAAAATGGAGATGAAAAACCCTTCAGAAAAATAACTCCCAGAAAGAAAAGAGCAACAATAAGCATTAATATGAGATAAAAAAATTGGTAATGCTTTTCTTTTTTTGATAATGTAACTTGTCCCTGCATAGTTTCTAAACTTTATAATGTAATTATCTTCTGCGCCCTGTAAATTTTCTGGAGGGATCTATTCTCATCTTGTTGCTGATCTGACTAGATTTCCCCTGACATTCCTGAACATCGCGGATGGCAATCTGCTGTTTGGCAGAAACAGTCACAATCTGACTTTTAAGATTAAGCATCGGCTTAATTTTCTGCATTAAAACGGCATAATGCTTTAAATTGGTAGCACTGTCGGCGCCCATAATTTCCTGAGCTTCGCGAACGTTATCCAGAATGTAAGTACGCAAATAGTTATCGTTGTAAGCTTTATCAGAATCATAAAGCTCCATTCTTGCATAAATACTGTCAATGTGAGTATGAAGAAGATTATTACGATTCAACAGGTCACGGTATGCACGAACTTCTTCATCAACACCGGTAAGTTGCCTGTCGTAACTCTTAAAAAAGAAGAATACTGCAATAAAAGATATTGCAGATAATATAATAAATGAAAGTATAAACTTCCATATACCTAATCTTACATCAGATTTGTTTAATTTTTTTTCTCTATTAGAAGACATGCTTGTGATTTGATTTGGATTGTGAAAATAGGAAAAAAAACATTTATGCACAAAATTAAATTTAATGCATACAATACTATTCACAATTTTTTAATGTAAAGTTTAATTTTCAGATCCGAAAGATTTTCTTATTTTAGTCAGCAGAATTTTATTTTGCCATACCAAATCACAAAAATAAAATGAGTAAACTACTGACCAATACGGTAAGATTTTCTATTGCCGACAGCGATTTTTATTTTAAAAAAATAATGATCAAAACGCTGTTGGAAAACCCATTCAATATGCTACTCAATGACTGTAATAACGGCCATGAGCTCATTAATCGGATCTACAGAAAACAAGAAGATGTCTTCATCATCGAGCTTTTTATGCCCGTTCTTAGCGGGATGGAAGCCATAAAGTTTATCCGGAAAAATAATAGTGAAACCCCAATTATCACCTATTCCGGAACTTATCAGGAAGACATGGCAGATATTTTAGATAAAATCCCCAATGTCTATTACTGCCAGAAAAACAGCAATATTATAAAAGACATCATCAAGGGACAAATTACCTCCCAGGAATTTGATTATCCTGCGTATTCTGAAAATTGGAAACAACAGCCTTTGGCAGTTCAGGAATATATGAGTCGCCAGAAAAAAAGTCAGGAAGAGCTTTCTTCGACAGAAATTTTGCTAATGAAATTCTGCTATGAAGGTTTCAGTAACAAAGAAATTGGTGAAAAGCTCAATCTAAGCACACGTACCATCGATACGTACATCAACAGACTTACAGAAAAACTTGGTTTAAAAACAAAACTGCATCTCATTCGCTTCTGTGTAGAGAACGGATATTACAATTCCAGCATGTAAAAAAAGCACTCTTTTTAGCGGCATACTATACTAAAGATAGAATTCTCAGTAGTTTATGTGAAACATTTTTCGCGTGAATTTGCTACTATTCAATTTTTTTTAACTAAATTTGCACACCTAAAATTTAAAATTTACAAAGGAAATGACAAAGGCAGAATTGGTAAACACCATCTCAAATAAATTGGGGACCGAAAAGAATGAAACACAGAAAGTTGTAGAAGCTTTTATGCAGGAGATCAGAACTTCTATGTACAATGGAGACAATGTTTACTTAAGAGGTTTTGGATCTTTCATCGTGAAAACAAGAGCAGCAAAAACGGGAAGAAACATCTCTAAGAACACTGCAATAGAAATTCCTGCACATAATATCCCTGCTTTCAAGCCATCAAAATCTTTTGTGGAGAAAGTAAAAACTAAGGTTGCAGTAAAATAAAGAGAAATAATTAATATTAACGAGTTACTAAAAAAAATTTAAACATTATGCCAAGCGGAAAGAAAAGAAAAAGACACAAGGTTGCAACACACAAAAGAAAGAAAAGAAGAAGAGCGAACAGACATAAGAAAAAATAATCTCCTTCGGGATTTTTAGTATAATAATATAGTTGGTGTTTTTAATTTTTTAATATTCACCGACTATATTTTGTTATGTAAAATAAGTAATAAGTTGAGCAAAATGAGCAATCATTACCTCAAATTCATCACCAATCTTTTTATCTTTAATTTTAAAAATGAAGAAAGAACTAATAGTTTCGCATGAAGATGATCTTACAAAGATTGCTTTGCTGGAGGATGGAAGACTATGTGAACTTCATGAGGAAGAAGACAAAAATGATTTTGTAGTAGGAGATCTGTTTATAGGAAAAGTAAAAAAACTTGCTCCCAACCTTAATGCCGCATTTGTAAATATCGGATACGACAAAGATGCATTCTTGCATTATCAGGATTTGGGACCGCAATACCTTACTTACCGAAAATTTTTAAAAGATTCGGTATCCAAAAAGCAGGTTTCATCAGGCTTGAAAAACTTTGAGATTCAGCCTGAAATCGACAAAAACGGGACTGTAGATAAGATCATCGCCAAAGATGATATCGTTTTATTACAAATTACCAAGGAGCCAATCTCCACAAAAGGACCCAGAATTTCTACCCAAATTTCTTTAACAGGACGTTTTTTGGTTTTGATACCTTTCGACAATAAAGTTTCAATATCAAAAAAAATAAGCAGTTCTGAAGAAAAAATTAGACTTCGCACCCTGATCGACAGTATAAAACCGGAAGGTTTTGGGGTCATCATCAGAACAGTAGCAGAAGGAAAGAAAGTAGCTGATCTCCATAATGATATGAATCAACTGATTCAGAAATGGGAGAATACTTTTAAGAATATTCAGAAAAACAAAGTACCTTCTAAAGTCTTGAGCGAAGATGATAAAGCATCATCGATCTTGAGAGATAACTTTAATCAGGATTTTGTAAATGTCTTTTGCGATGACGAGCAAATGGTAGACGAAATGAAAAATTATCTGGAAGTGATAGCTCCGGAACGAAAAAACATCGTTCAGTTCTATGACTCCCATATTCCTCTTCTCGAATATTATAATGTAGAAAAACAGCTTAAACAAAGCTTTGGAAAACATGTAAATATTCCTAGTTCAAAAGGCGCCTATCTGGTTATAGAACACACAGAAGCGCTGCACGTAATCGACGTCAATTCCGGAAATAATATTACCGCCGGAAACAGTGCCAATAAAGAGCATGCACTGCATGTAAATAAAATGGCAGCCACAGAAATAGCAAGACAATTGCGTCTTCGCGATATGGGAGGCATCATTGTGATCGATTTTATCGACATGACCAATCCCGATCACAGAAGAGATTTGTATGAGCATTTTAAAACAGAAATGAGCCGCGACAAAGCACGTCACAAGATTTTACCACCAAGTAAATTTGGATTGATACAAATCACAAGACAAAGAAACCGTCCGGAAAAACAGATCGACACCAAAGAAGAAAACCCCAACAAAGACGGAGAAATAGTAGCTCCGATCGTAATTGTTGAGAAAATGGGAGACACCATCAGAACCATTATGCAGAAAGAAAAAGGAAAACTTTTCCTGCATGTACACCCTTTCGTAGAAGCTTACCTTACTAAAGGTCTTAAAAGCATCCAGATGAAGTGGTTTTTGAAGTATAAAAAATGGGTCACCATTATCCCAAGGGATTCTTTCAAGTACTTAGAATACAAAATCTACAATTCTAAAAAAGAAGAATTGAGCGGATATTCTAATTAAAAAACATTCTACAACCTCCAGTTTTCTGGAGGTTTTTTTATTTTCTGATAAAATATTCTAATAATTCAACGCTTTGCACAATTTTCGAATACCGTCATGTCAAATAAATGATGATTTACGTTTTAGTATTTCGTAGCTAAATGAATCGAAGATTCGACGAAGTCTAATGCCTTTCTTTATCTTATTAAATAACCTGAGTTCGGGATAAGAGTTGAAAATAAATTTGCAATAAAAAGCAATAATTCGTACATTTAAGTATCTAACATTCAAATGTTTAAACGAACTATTGCTTATGATTCTGAAAGACCA